>ERZ1026882.200-NODE-200-length-43015-cov-77.102025_pt1 | contig 43015 bp, 32 predicted proteins | sample MGYA00380171_ERZ1026882 | MGnify/ENA primary metagenome ERZ1026882 (study PRJEB33269, sample SAMEA4719807) | human gut metagenome | biome: human-associated habitat; feature: organic feature; material: feces | place: Cameroon | collected 2013-10 ...
GATTGTTCCGGTTCTGAAGAAGCACGATTCCCTCTTCTGCCATCTTCTCTGCCAAGTCCTTATGCGCTTCGCTGGCAATGACCGAAGAAGGAATCTGAGTCCACGCCACCTGCTCGTCCTGATCGAAATCGCCCAGACGGAATCGGGCTTCCAGCAGGCGCTTCAAGCTCTCGTTCACTTTTTCCTCGCTGATCATTCCCGTTTTCACCGCTTCAGGGAGCGAACGGTAAACGCTTCCACACTCCACATCGGTTCCAGCTCCTATCGCCTGCGCCGTAGCCTCTGCAGGAGTCTTCGCCGTACCATGGCGGCCAGGCACATAGAAGTCGTTGATGGCTCCGCAATCGGAAGTTATCAATCCCTTGAATCCCCATTCATCACGGAGAATCTGACGCTCATATCTGGCATTGCTACAACATGGCGCCCCGTCAATCCGCTGATAGGCGCACATCACCTCAGCCACATTTCCATCCTGCACCAGCGATTTGAAGGCAGGCAGATAGGTCTCCCACAAATCACGCTCAGGCAAATCCTCCACATTAAAACTGTGCCTGTTCCATTCCGGACCGCTATGTACGGCAAAGTGCTTGGCACAGGCCAGGAGCTTGACGTATTGGGGAGATTGTGAGGAAGCCGTTGCCAGAACTCCCGGAGCCGACATCGGTTTGCCATCAAAGGTCTGTCCCTGCAAACCATTCACCACGGCAAGTCCCATTCGGGTCGTCAGATAAGGATCCTCGCCATAGGTTTCCTGTCCACGTCCCCATCGTGGGTCGCGGAAGATATTGATGTTCGGAGTCCAGAAACTCAGACTCTGGTAGCGCTTGATGCTGCCGCTCTTTTTCGCCTCCTGCGCCTTGGCTCTCGCCTCATCGCTCACGGCAGTAAACACCTTATATAATAAGTCATCGTCCCACGAAGCCGCCATGTGCATCGTGATAGGGAAAACGGTAACAAAACCGTTTCGCCCCACTCCGTGCAGCGCCTCGTTCCACCATTGAAACTGCGGAATGCCCAATCGGGCAATGGCTGGCGAAGTATCCATCATCAACTTCGTCTTCTCCTCCAGGGTAAGACGGGAAAGCAAATCATTGGCTCTTTCCTCAGCAGAAAGGTTAGCATTCTGATAAGGAAGGAGCTGCTGTGCACTGGCAGAAAGCGGCATTGCCACCTGCATCGACATTTGCATCGCCATCTGTGTCATTATAAAAAGTAGTAGTTTCTTCATTTTTCTTAAATGTTATAATCTTTGTTCTTGTGATTGTTTTTAATCTCGGTGACAAAGTTACATCTTTTTTTGAAACCACCGCACAAATTGGCAGCAAAGTTTAAATTATTTAGCTTATTATGTCAACTTTGTCATATATCAGCCGATGGCACGCAAGTTGCTCAACATGAGAGTGAAAGCTGAAGCTAAAAGATGAAGAAGTTCGAAAGAACGACGGAGTCTTGAGGCAAAGGCAATCGAAAAGAAAAGATAAAAATAACATTATCAATAATAATAATAAATAACAAACAGAAATCCCGACGGAGCCGCAAGGAACCGAGAGGACGAGTAAAATAAAAATTGGAGGTTTTAATTATGTTGTTAGCACGTAGAAATAATAATTCAGATTGGTTGAGTAACATCTTTGATGATGTATTCTTTGATACAGACGCAACGCCACGTATGAATGCTACAGCTCCTGCCACTAACATCAAGGAAAGTGACAAGGATTACACCATGGAGGTTGCAGCCCCTGGCTTGAAGAAGGAGTGGGTTCGTGTAAACATCGACAATGATGGTAATCTGAACATCGCCATCGAGAACAAGATGGAGCACAAGAATGAAGATAAGCACGAGCACTATCTGCGCCGTGAGTTCTCTTACAGCAACTACCAGCAGGCCTACACTCTCCCTGAGGATGCCGACCGTGAGAAGATTTCAGCAAAGGTAGCTGATGGTGTTCTTGAGGTTCAGATTCCAAAGCTTACTCCTAAGGAGGAGACAAAGGCTACCAAGAATATTGAAGTCAAATAACAATTTCGCATAAATGATTGAGGGCAGATTCCAAAGCAATTTGGAACCTGCCTTTTTTTGTGTTTATCAGAACATAAAAAACAACTACAGAAACTAGGCGAATAGCACCTACCTTATTATAGGTATTTTATGAACCCTCTCTATATTTCATCCCAAAATCTTGTAGATTAGAATATTAATATGTAATTTTGCAGGCTGAAAGAAAATTCCAAACATCGTCTTTGTTTGAATTTCTGAAACTAAAAATGAAAAATAATGAAGAAAACAATTCCTGTAATAGGCATGGCTTGCAGCGTATGCTCTGCCAATGTAGAAAAGAAGCTGCAGTCGCTAGAAGGCATCAACTCCGCCTCGGTTTCCCTGGCGAGCCGAACTGCCCTGGTAGATTATGACCCAGACATTATCTCTCTGGAAGATATGAAACGGGAAATCAGCAACGCCGGCTACGACCTCGTTATCGAAAACGACAGAAGCGTAGAGGAAATCAACCGCCGTGAGTTCACCCTCCTGTGCCGCCGAGCCCTGGCTTCCTGGCTCTTCGCCATCCTGACCATGTGTTTCTCCATGGGCTGGATTTCCCATACAAGTTCCTTCGCCAACCAGATCTGTCTGCTCCTGGCACTCGCCAACCTGCTCTACTGCGGCAAACAGTTTTATGTTTCCGCCTGGAAGCAGCTCCTGCATCATACGGCAAACATGGATTCGCTCGTAGCACTCAGCACCCTCATCGCCTTCCTCTTCAGCACCTTCAACACCTTCTTCGGAGAAATGGTATGGGGAGCGAGAGGCATAGAATGGCACACTTATTTTGATGCTTCCGTGATGATCATCACCTTCGTACTGACCGGCAGATGCCTGGAAGAAAAGGCAAAGGACAGTACGGCGAGCAGCATTCGCCAGTTGATGGGAATGCAACCGAAAACCGCCCGACTGGTGACTTACGAGAAGATAGAAGGCACCAACGACTACAAGATGGAGGAAGTTCCGATTTCCACCATTCAGATAGGCGACATGATAGAGGTAAGAGCCGGCGAGAAGATTCCGGTGGATGGCGTGGTTACCCAGGCAGAGAGTTTCATGACTCCCGATGCTGCCTATGTAGATGAAGCGATGATCAGCGGCGAACCGACTCCGGCGATGAAAAAGGCAGGCGACAACGTGCTGGCTGGCACCATTCCGAGTCAGGGAAAGCTCCGCATGAGAGCCAAGCAGATTGGCGAGAACACCGCCCTGGCACACATCATCCGCATGGTTCAGGAGGCGCAGGGCAGTAAGGCGCCCGTGCAGCGCATCGTGGATAAGGCGGCTCTGATTTTCGTTCCAGCCGTGGCAGCCATCGCCCTCATCACCTTCATAGCGTGGTGGCTGATAGGCGGCAACGCTGCTCTTCCGCAGGCCATCCTTTCAGCCGTAGCCGTATTGGTCATCGCCTGTCCTTGCGCCATGGGCTTAGCTACTCCTACCGCCCTGATGGTGGGCATCGGCAAGGCGGCGCAGAAGCAGATTCTCATCAAGGATGCGTCGGCGCTGGAGAATCTCCACAAGATCAACGCCCTCGTCATCGACAAGACCGGCACCCTCACCATTCCTAACCAGAACATCGATTTCACCAAGCAAGAGGATTTGGATCTGGAGACGAGAGAGACCCTCAAGCCTCATGCCCAGGAAGCGATGAAGCTGTTGCAGGAAAAGGGAATAGAGGTCTATATGATGAGTGGTGACAAGGAGGAAGCGGCTCATTACTGGGCTGAGAAAGCCGGCATCAAGCATTACCAGAGCAAGGTGCTGCCTGGCGACAAGCAGGCATTGGTAAAGAAACTTCAGGACGAAGGCAAGCAGGTAGCGATGGTGGGCGACGGAATCAACGACACCCAGGCCCTGGCCCTTGCCAACGTGAGCATGGCGATAGGAAAGGGAACGGATGTGGCGATGGATGTGGCGCAGATTACGCTGATGAGCGATGACCTCCTGGCACTTCCGGAAGCCGTAAAACTGAGCCAGAAGACGGTTCACATGATTTGGCAGAATCTCTTCTGGGCGTTCATCTACAACATCATCTGCATCCCATTGGCAGCCGGAGCACTCCACATCTTCGGCATCGATTTCCAGATAACGCCGATGTGGGCAAGTGCCCTGATGGCCTTCTCCAGCGTCAGCGTAGTGCTCAATTCGCTGAGATTAAAATTGTCGTAAATAAAATTAGGCTGCCAGCGATGTTTATAAAATACTGTCGGTATGCAGCAAAATCATCATGAAATAAAGCCTTCATGATGCTTCAAATTAAATAGGGGTAGGACGTGAATCCTACCCCTTTATTGTTTGTGTTGATTGCTTCTGTATTGATTACTTAGCAATACTCATTTACTTGATAACAACCTTTCTTGTTGTTCCATCAGCCATCTTGATGATGTTGATGCCCTTCTGCAAGCTGTTGATCTTCACACCATTGATTGTGTAGATGCCTTCTGCTGCATTTACTGCAGGACGGTTCTCGACATTCTCGATGCCAGTAGCTACACCGCCAGTACCCTTTCTTGAAATACCCAAGACAGTGATAATACCTGCACCACCATAACCCTTCGTGAACTCAACATACTGCACTTCCTTAGACTTATCAACCTTCACACTGTACTCATAGAGGCGAATCTTACCTGTATCGATATCGTCTTTGTAATATGGAAGGTTTTGTTTAGTTATAATACGACCCAAGCCATATACAGCCTCGCTACCTGATGGAGATTCAGTAAACCAATCCTGAGGAGTGAAACGATCATTATAACCATGACTACCATCTGTGTAATATGGACAAGCCACAAGACTACCAGAACCATTGGTTGAAACAACGAGGAAATAAAGCTCCTCACACTTCTCTGGAGTCACGAAGTTCAGATTACCAGTTGAGTAGTAAGATCTGAGAGTGAGAGCATTCTTCTGACTGAAGTCTGCCATCTGGAACTGAGTTCCCTTCGCTGTTGTCACGATACCATCGCTGCCACAAAGTGCACCTTCCTTCTGAACACCATCAGTATAGAATACCCAACCCTGGTTGTCAAGAATATCATCACTGAAACTCTTAGAAGGCTTACCCTCTGCGATAACATCCACATTCCAACCTGTCACTGCTACTGGAGCTACTGATGGCATAGCTGCTGCAAACTGCTCATAAGCTTCAACCTCTGCCATTGATGGATAGTAGAATGCGTTCAAGTTACAGATAACTGCAATATACTTAGCCTCTTCGAAATCTGGGAAGATGTACTCCAACTCAGAAACCTCACCGAGATCAGAGAATGTCTTCACGCGCTTCAAGTTAGAAAGATCATCACCTACTGCGATGCTAATCTCCTTGTTTACAATACCTTCTCTATCGTTCTCACTCATACCCTTGTTGTTGTTAGGGAGATTGACAACTACCTTAGAAAGCTTCCAAGACTTGCCTTCTGGAGCAGTAAAGATAGCCCATGTATCATCTCTATGGGTTGAAGGATTCTCGATAGATGTAAGTGCATCCTCTGACTTGTTACCATCGGTCAAACCTGAGATGTCATACTTATCGAATGAAGCGCCGAATGCATAGTCGTTCTGGTAGTGACGAACCTCAGCGGTAGCACCTGTCAAAACATTAGGCTGTGTATTAGAGTCGATGCTAATATTAACAACACGCTCCTTATATGAACCGCCATTATCAACGGTGATAGTGAGCTTCTCAACACCCATCTTCATACCTGCTGTTACAGGGATTGTGAAAGTGCAGTTAGCCTGATCCTCTGTGATAGCACCCACCTTCAAGCCTGCGCTTGACTTCACGCGGCAAGCGAACTGTGGATCTCTTGCATCACCATTCAAATCGTAAGTTACTACGATGTTCTGTGTCTCACCTGCATTGATCTTCATTTCTGTAGTAGGAACAGAGATAGACATGTTGTTGTCCTCTGCACCGAATACCTCAAACTCCCAAATACGGAGAGTACCATTAGCCTCAGGAATCAACTTCACATAACGTGCCTTGTAAGGAGGAATATAGTCGGTCTTGACGCTCTCGTTTACACGGTTTTCTGCATCTACTAAGGTTGTCCAGTTCTCACCGTCGTTAGACAACTGAATCTTGTAGTTGTTGATCTGATCTACACCATGCTCAGGACCAGAGTTACCATCATAGATACGGAAACCATACATACGATATACGCTCAAGCAGTCGAAGATAACCCAACGGTCACTCTGCAATGTACACCACTTCTGGTTGGTCTCATACGGATAAGTTACACCGTCGATGATCTTGTCTGGAGTCTCTGTAGAGTTGGTAGAGTTAGAGAAAGCAACTACCTTCTTGTTCTGTACTACATTGTAAACAGAGGATGCATCTTCCTTAGCAATGACGTCGATAACTTCCTTCTGAGTTGTAGAAGTACCTATGGTATTAGTAACCTTTACAGTAACTTTCTGCTTACCTGGCTTCTTAGCCACAACGAAGATAGTCTCCCCGTCGGTAGCAGTACCAGCCTTAAATTCCAAGCCCTCTGGCAGGATCCACTCCCATGAAGTAGGCTTACCTGTACCCTTAGCTGTGATAGATGTATATTCACCTACTTCGAGATAACTCTTACCCAAAGAGAAGGTAACTACTGGAGCAGTACCCTTAGGATAGTTGAGTTTGATGCTCTTGGCAGGCTGCTGTTTCATGTCCTTCATCACTGGAACGACTTCCATCTCAAGGCAATTGTCAACACCATTACGTACGAATGTAGGAACATAGAAAGCCTCGCCACGAGTCTGACCTACCAAGATGCGTTCACCATCGTCATGCTTCTTATAGATATCGAAGTGATCGAAATCATCGTTATAGGTATAATCCCATGTCAGACGCACATCGTTCTTTTCTGCACCGAGAGTTGTGGTTGATGCAAGATTCTCTACTGCGACAGATGCAGGAGCATAACCTGCTGGCAATACTGCGAGCTCACCGAGTTTCAGCTCATAATAAGGAACCTCTGTCTCACCCTTCATGTTGAGAGCAATCATGTAGATGGTCTTGCCATTGAGTGATGTCAAGTCGTAGTCAGCGATGGTCCAGCCGTTCTTCTCTGTTACAGTAGCATCGGTCAGAGTTACATCTGGGTTGACAGAACTCTCTGTAGCCAACTTCATCTCTACACTACCAGGAGTAGTGGTCTTGTAAACAATACGGAGAGTTCCACCTGATGTTACAGGAATCATCGTCTTATAGAGACGCATGAGGTGATCGCCTGTTGTCAAGCTTCCGCTCACCTCGATGCTTGAACCGAAGTTGTAAGCATCTTCCCAGTTGATAGAAGCTGTCAGGTTGCCCTTGTTCTCTATCCACCAGCGCCATGTTGGCATGATGCTCTGTACACCACTATGATACCAGTCTTGTGTACCATTCTTGATACCCTCTACGAAGCGGTGCTTACCCACACCTACGCAGAATGAGCTGACGAAAGGCATATTAGTGATAGCAGAACGCTCCAATACGCGGTTGGAAATTCCTGGCCAAGATGTGGTAGATGTGACTGTTGGGTCACCCTCCTGATTCACCCACATCTGCTCTTCATTCTTAAAGGTTTTCTGAATAGCAGCATATGCGCTTGGACCTGTATCATCACTACCAAGAAGGTTCTTTACATTATCCTTCCAGATACGCTCCTCTGGGCAGAACAAGTCGATAGAACCTACGTGACCAGTCGTTGGCATAGATCTGTTGAGGTAATAACCGAATCCGGTATGACCGCTACTTACCACCTGGATACCTGCATAGATCTTAGAGAAAGTCTCTTCCTCTGTACAACCCAGCTGGCTTGCCTGACCACGATAATCGCCATTAGCTCCATACTCCAAGAATTGAGAAGTATTCTTATGTGACTTCAGAATGGTTGGACTTGGTGAACCAGATGCATTATACCACTGGATTTCCATGTGGCTATTGCCGTCTGCATCAGCGAGTGCATTAAACTCTTTGATGAAACCAGCCCATTCTGAGAGAGTAGAGCCACCAGACTCCTGGTTGATAAACCAACCATCGAAGCCCATATACTTAGCGATTTCATACAATTTCTTGGCAAAGATGTAAGAGCCATTCTCCTTGGTAAGCATTTCACGAACCCAAGCCTGGTTTCCTCCGAAAGCATAAGGAGGGAAGAAAATCTGACCAAGAGATTTCACACCACTCTGGTGAGCTGCATCGGTAGATGGTGCTGGTGGAGGAATAATGATACCCTCGCTGGCAGAACCTGCCCAATAAACGAGTTTATCCATATACTGCCAGTAAGTAGGCTGATATCCCAAGAAGTTGTTGGCGCCCTGAGATGGGCATGAACTACATGTAGGGAAAAGAATGGTTGCGTTACATACCTGTCCCTCATAGAACTGATTTGCATTGGCTCTCATCAAGGTAGGCTCCTTGAAGCGTTTTGCCAATGGCACCTTAGAACGGTTGAACTTGGCATTCTTGTCAGTTTCTGGGGACCAGTTCTTGACGTGTTCCGGATGCCAGCAACCACCATAAGGCTGTTGAGCACTTGCTGTACCTCCAAACATAATGGAGAGCATTGCAACACTAAAAAGTCGATTTAGTCTCATACTTTAAAGGTTTAAGTTAATATTGTATAGTTAATAATTTATTTTCTGCTTTTAAGAATCTCACTTCTTGAAAATTCTTGTTATTTTTGAGTATCTCGCTTTTTGCGTTTTTTCCTCGTTTTTAGCTATTTTCTGCACTTATAACAAGAATAAAACACAAACTACTTAGTCAAAATGCATTTTTTTTGTTTTTTATTCAAAAAAATACCGCTATAGCTATGCTCACGCAAAACTATAGCGGTTTTAATAAACCTAAACTAAACCTAAAAACAACTTCTTTTAGATAAATAATACATCTTAACTTAACATCAATTTATAGCCTTATTGAAAAATCTGTTTTTATGAAATAGATATTGATTATGAAAAATCTATATGTCTTCTGAAGATCCTACTTGATAATATTGGTACGGCGGATGAAGTCAATGATTTCCGGTACATAACCGAAGGCTAATCCAGTAACGGTATCTGCACAACCATAATATACTGCAATGCGACCAGTCTCTGCATCACAGAGAGATGCGCATGGGAAGCAGACATTAGGTACATCGCCTACACACTCGTAGAGTTCCTGAGGAGTGATCAGATACTGACCTGAACGACCCAATACTTTCCAAGGTTCATCCAAATCGAGCAAGGCTGCACCAAAAGCATAAACATATCCATTGCAGGAATGGAGCACACCATGATAAAGCAGCAACCAACCCTCGGAAGTCTCAATAGGAACCGGACCAGCACCTATCTTCATACATTGCCAAGCACTCTCCTCGAAAGCGGCAGGAGCCATCACATGACGATGATGTCCCCAATACTCCAAATCAGGTGATTCGCTATAGAAGATATCACCGAAGGCTGTATGACCAGTATCACTCGGACGACTCAGCATGGCAAACTTGCCATTGATCTTGCGAGGAAACATCACGCCATTGCGATTGTATGGCAGGAAAGCATTCTCTACCTGATGGAAGGTCTTGAAATCCTCCGTCCATGCCACGCCAATCGTAGGACCATGATAGCCATTACACCAGGTGACATAATACTTATCCCCTATCTGGCAAACACGAGGGTCGTAACCATAAACCCACTCTCCTACCTCAGGATCATCACATTCGAAATGGATGGTGTCCTCATCAATGTCCCAATGTACGGCATCCTTACTAAAACCGGCATGAAGGGTCATTCGACGATTCTTGTCATCACATCTGAATACTCCTGCAAATCCATCCTTAAACTTAACTACTGCACTATTGAAGATACTATTGGAGTCGGGTAGCTGATTACGCTTGATAATCGGATTCTGGGAATAGCGCCAGAGCGGCACGCTGCTTCCTTCTGGTCTGTCTTCCCAAGGAATGTTGGGAAGAGCAGAACCTATGATTTTAATTTCTTTCATGATCGTTACTTTTAGAAAAATCAGTTGGTGATTTTCCATTCTCTCCTATGAGAGACTTTTGAAAAAATCGATTAGAGACTGTTGAGCAAATCTGTCTTTCCATCATTGATGAGCTTGATGACCAACTCTCCGAAGAGGGTGTTCTGCCATGCAAACCAGGCACGGGTATATTTCGAAGCATCGTCCTTATGGAAAGACTCATGGATGAATCCCATTCCTGCATCAGTATTGAGGAGGGTCTTCATGCACCAGCGAATCTCATCATCACTCTGGGCTGTGAAGCACTTCATCATGATAGACATCGGCCAAGGCATATCATAACCGATGTGTGGACCACCGATACCCTCACCAGCCTTGCCACGGAAGAAACAAGGATTGTCCTCGCTCCATACGAAACGGCGGGTGTTCTGATAGATCGGATCATTCATCTCTACATCACCCAAATAGCCCATACCCAAAAGCGATGGCACATTGGCATCATCCATCAGAAGACGGTTGCCGAAACCATCTACCTCATACGCATAGATCTTGCCATACTTAGGATGATCATAGACTGCATATTTCTGCAGGGCATCCTTGACCTCGGCTGACAAGGCAGAACAATCCTGTGCAATCCCGAGTGCCTTATTCTTCTGCTCAGTCTCTGATTTCTCTGCCACATGCTTCAGGATTTCTGCCGCCTTGTTCATCGCAGAAACCGCCATGAAGTTGGAAGGAATCAGGAACGGAAGAATCGTGGCATCATCTGAAGGACGGAACAGGGAAGCAATGAGACCAACTGGCTTGACTGGAGCTCCGAAGCCATCCCAGCCCACGGTATCGAAGGCACGGTCGGTCATGCGGGTGAAATGGTAAGCCTTGGCTGTTTCCTTACGCTGCTGCTCATGGAAAGTCTTGAGAATATTGCCGATAGCCTGCATCCAGTCTTCTCCGAAGATGGAGTCATCGCCCGTTACCTTCCAGTACTCGTAGGCGAGGCGGATAGGATAACAGAAGGAGTCTATCTCATACTTGCGCTCGAAAACCTCTGCCTTCATCTCTGTATCGTCCTTCTGCCAGCCAGCACCAGTTGGTCCGTCGTTATAGGCATTGGCATAACGGTCGATATTGATGCATTTCAACTGGCGCAGGATAACGCCACGCAGCATCTTCTTCAATTTCTCATCCTTGTTGGCAAGAGCTACGTATGGCCAAACCTGTGCACCTGAATCGCGGAGCCACATGGCTGGAATATCACCTGTATAGACGAAGGTATCGTCATCGCCATTAGCCAACTGGCGATAATGCACGGTACTTTCAAGCGTGTTCGGATAACAGTTGGCGAACATCCAGGCGAGTTTCGGATTCTTCTTGAGGAGTTTCTGTACTTCCTTGATTTTCTTCTCCACCGCCTCTGAAGTAAAGAGACGTTCAGCTACAGGCGGACGCTTGGACTCATACTTGCCATTGACAGGTGTTACCACCTTGGTATAGCGGGCATGAACATCTACCTCTGCATGCTCTTGTGCCATCGCCGACATTGCCGACATCAGGGCTATTGCAAATATTATTTTTCTCATTGTCTGGGTTTATTTATGTTTCGATTTTAATTGTGATTTCTTTTATGGTCTATCTGCACCACGGGTTCCCCACTTGGATGGCTGGTTGCCCATCTGGAGTTCGAGGGTTCCTCCCTTCATCATATCCTGGTACATGATATACGACTTGGTATAGGTTTTGCCGTTGAGTTTGGCAGACTGCACGTAGATATTTTCCGGACTGTTGTCCCTGCAGATGATAGAGAAATTTTTGCCATCGCCTAAGCTGATGGTAGCCTTGTCCATGATCGGACTGCCGATAATATACTTGCCACCGGCTGGTTCTACCTGATAAAGTCCCATCGCAGAGAGAATATACCACGCAGACATCTGCCCCACGTCCTCATTTCCACTCAAGCCGTCGAAATCTTCCTTATACATCTCGTGCATGGTCTGGCGGATAAGACGGGCTGCCTTCCAAGGCTGGCCTACATAATTATACATATAGAGTACCTGATGACTCGGTTCGTTGCCATGGGCATACTGTCCGATGAGACCAGAAATATCAGGAGAGGCATTATCACCCATATTGCCCGTTACGATAAAAAGGGAGTCGAGCTTGGTCACAAATTTCTGTTCGTTGCCGAAAAGCTTTACAAGTCCGTGAACATCATGTGGAACGAGCCAGGTGTATTGCCAGGCGTTTCCCTCGGTATAATCATCCTGACGATGAACGGCTGAGAATGGATTAAACGGTTCGCGGAACTTGCCGTCGGTACCGATGCCACGCATAAAACCGGTCTTCGGGTCGAAGTACTTACGATAACTCTGGGCACGTTCTGCGAAATACTTTGCATCCGCTTTCTTGCCCAAGAGCCGAGCCACTTTCGCCACGCAGTCATCAGCCAGCGCATATTCCAGTCCCTTAGCCACAGTCTCCATTTCCGGTTCCTTGTCATAAGGCAGGTAACCATATTTCTTGAGAAGACCGAGGCCTCTGTCTTCACGCAATGCCGACTGTTTCATGGCCTCATAGGCTCCCTCCTTGTCCTTCACATAACCTTTGAGCACAAGGTCGGCAAGCACCGGGATGCCCGGATTGCCCACCATGCAGTCGGTTTCATTTCCCATCAGATGCCAAACTGGGAGTTTACCCTGCTGGCGATAGATATTGATGAAGGTACTTGCCACATCTGGGAGCATCTCCTTGTGGATGAGCGTCATGAGCGGATGGGCTGCACGATAAGTATCCCAGAGTGAAAGGGTGGTATAATTGGTGAAATCACCCTGATGCACCTTACCATCGGCACCGCGATAATCTCCGTTGACATCAGAGAATACGGATGGAGCAGTCATCGAATGAAACATGGCTGTATAGAAGATGCGGCGGGCGGTGGAATCTGAAGTTTCTACCTTCACCTTGGTCAATTCCCGATTCCATACCTCATCTGCCTGCGCCACTACCTGATGGAAATTCCAGTCAGGAATCTCAGTCTGCAGGTTCTTTCGGGCATTGGCAATGCTGACAGCAGAGAGACCTACCTTAATCATCAGAGGGCGGGTGGCATCTGCAACCTGAACCAACCAGCGTCCGCTATCGAGCGGTTGTACTTGAACCGGTTGAGAGAACTCTGCCACGAAGAAATTCTTCTGGTCCTTCGCCCATCCTGTAGAGAAGCGATGACCAGCCACTGCAGTTTCCTTCACCTCATCCAGCGCATAATCGGTAGGTTTATCCCATCCGATACCCTGGAAAAGGTCGAGTACCAACTGTGCCTTCTTCACGTCTGCCCCAAAGGTATAGCGATGGAAACCAGCACGCTTGGTGGCGGTAAGTTCCACCCATACATTCGGCTGCTGCAATTTCACCGCATAATAGCCCGGGCGCACATTCTCATTAGCATGATGGAAGAGCACTTCCTTCTGATGAGCATCTGTCACCGGGAGGAATGCTACATCGCCTAATTCACCGATACCCGTACCGCTGAGGTGCTGATGACCGAAGCCGATAAGGATGGAGTCTGACTGATGATAACCCGAACACCAGTCCCAACCACGGGTATGCTCGGTAGGTCCCAACTGGACATAGCCGAAAGGTACGTTGGCACCGAGGAATACATGACCATGACCGCCCGTTCCAATTCTTGGATTGACAAATTGGGTCAGGCTGGAGGTTGCCTGAGCTTTATCATGAGCAAAAGCGGCTTGTGGATAGTCTCCACCTATCACACAAGCCAACAATAATATAGGAAATAATCTTTTTCTCATTTTCTGAATTTAAGATATTCGTTTTCAAATATAAGATCTAATGAAATCTGAAAAGTTCTGATAAAATCAGATAAGACCTGATATTAGAAATGTATTGATGATACTATTTCGTGAATTTTGAGAAAGAGTATGGTGCATCTGACTCCTGAATACCTCTCTGCAAATTTGGTTTTTCAGAAAGGCGGAAAGAGATCTGCGCACCCTGTCTCAGGGAATTCAGGTCCAGATAGTTAAGACCATATTTCTTGCCGTTCATCTGCATGTCATCAACATAGCATCCGTTACCTTCCGACTGTATGCTTACCTGCTGTCCGTTCTCCAAATGGAGTTTCATAGACTTGAAGTAAGGAGTACCCAATGCATACTGCCCTGTACCCGGGCAAACCGGATAAAAGCCCATCGCAGAGAAAACATACCAGGCTGAAGTCTGACCGTTGTCCTCATCGCCGCAATAACCATCTGGTGTCGGTGTGTAGAGGCGGTCCATCACCTGGCGCACCCAATACTGGCACTTCCAAGGTTGTCCGCTATAATCGTAGAGATAGATGGCGTGTTGGATAGGCTGGTTTCCGTGTGCATAATTGCCCATGTTCATCACCTGCATCTCTCTGATTTCATGGATAGTAAATCCGTAATAGCTATTATCGAAGACAGGAGGGAGAAGAAATACCGAGTCGAGCATCTGGTTGAACTTCTCCTTTCCGCCCATCAGGCGGATGAGTCCTTCAGGATCGTGGAATACCGACCAGGTATAATGCCAGGCATTTCCCTCGGTAAAGGCATCGCCCCACTTGAGCGGATTGAAAGGAGACTGGAATTTTCCATTCAGCAATCTTCCGCGCATCAGACCACTCTCCCTGTCGAACACCTTCTCATAGTTCATCGCTCTCTTGGCAAAAGGCTTCAACTCCTTCTTTGACTTGCCGAGCGCCTTGCCAAACTGGTAGATGCACCAGTCATCATAGGCATATTCCAAGGTACGGGCCACACTCTCATTGATTTTCACATCATAAGGCACATAGCCCAACTTATTATAGTATTCAAAACCAAGACGCCCAGTAGAATTCACTTCAGGATGAACGGCATTGGCTCCATGAACCACAGCCTGCCAAAGAGTTTCAGCATCATAACCACGCAAACCGGAGAGATAAGCATCGGCTACTACAGAAGCTGAATTATTGCCCACCATACATCCTCGATGCCCCGGACTCGCCCACTCTGGCAGGAATCCGCTCTCAAGATAGGTATTGGCAAGACCCGCCTGTATCTTCTCATTCACGGAAGGATACATCAGATTGAGCAGTGGAAAAAGGCAACGGAATGTATCCCAGAAACCGGTATCGGTAAACATATAGCCCTTTTGTACGGTTCCGTTATAAGGACTGTAGTGAACCACCTCACCGGCAGCATTCTTCTCATAGAAAGCACGAGGGAAGAGAACGGAGCGGTAGAGACAGCTATAAAAAGTACGGAGATGATCGATGTCCTCATCCTCCACTTCTATCTTGCCGAGCACCTCATTCCAGCGGTTTCTGCCCTGCTGGCAGAGCTGCTGCATATCTGCCTGTCCCAATTCCTGAAGGTTTTGCCAGGCCTGTGCTTCACTGATGAAGGAAGAAGCCACACGAGCCACAACCTTCTCACATCGCTGACGAATCTTGAAAGAGATGATGGTGCCCACATGATTGCCTTCCTGCTGGTAAGCCTCCTGATCATCACCCTGAACCATACCCTGATATTGACCATCCTTCACATTGACGAAAGCCTCAAAATCATGGTCGAACTCAATGACGAAGTAATTTCTGAAATTCTCAGGAACACCTCCGCTATTGCGGGTAGAAAAACCCACCACTTTGCGCTCCTTCGGGAGAACCTTGATGAAGCTGCCCTTGTCGAAAGCATCAACTACCACATGAGCACTATCGGTCTGAGGAAAGGTGAAGGACATCAGGGCTGCGCGTTCCGTAGGACAGAGTTCTGCCGTCACATCATAGTCGGCGAGATAGACACTATAATAATAAGGTGTAGCCTTCTCTGCCTTATGAGAGAACCAGCTGGCACGTTGTTCCTCATCAAATACTGGTTTTCCTACGATAGGCATCAATGAAAACTGACCGTAATCATTGATCCAAGGACTCGGTTGATGCGTCTGTTTCAGACCCCTTATCTTCTTGGCAGCATAGGTATATTGCCATCCGTCGCCCATCTTTCCTGTCTGTGGAACCCAAAAATTCATGCCCCAAGGCATGGCGATGGCAGGATAAGTATTGCCCGTAGAAAGTCCATGGTCGGAATCGGAACCCATGAGAGGCTGCACGAAATCTACCGCATTCTGTACATTCACCCTGACGGCTTGCGCCATCAAGGTGAAGAATACAAATATGAACAAAACTGATTTTCTTTTCATAGACAACAGTCTGAATGATTTATCTGAAATTATTTGGCTGCAGGCGATGGCCGTCAGCGTCATTGGTATCAGCCACGTCCCACCAGAGTCTTGTGCCCTGAGTATTCACCTGCTGGAGTTCTGGATGAGAAGTGAAGTAATTGTTGCTGTTCTCGCTGAAAGGATAGAGAATGCGCTTGATATTCTTACCCATAGGCACATCACCACCACTATTGTTGGTCAACTGATTAGCCAAAGCAGGATAGTCGGTGCGGCGGAACTCGGCCCATCCCTCATTGCCATTAGGGAAGATAGCCATCCACTTCTGGGTGATGATTGCTTCGAGCTGCTTCTCCTTGTCACTACCCTCGAACACCTTACCCGTAAGAGCCTTCTCGCCATCGATGTAAGCCTGTGCCTTGTCATTGGCAATACCATAGTAATCCATACAAGCCTTGATACCAGACTTATAGTAATCCTCTACAGTACCTGTAAGTTCCATGCCAGCCCATCCACGCAAAACAGCCTCTGCCTTCAGGAACTCAGACTCTGCATAACCCAAGAGGAGGTAAGCACGTTCGCGACTGAAGAAGTAATTAGGATCCAAGTTCTTGCCCAGACTCTTAGGCGCAGTACGGGTGAGTGAATAATTCAAAGTTCCCATATCAATGACAGGAGCCTGAGCACCACGCTCGCAACCAACGAAGTCTTCTTTTTGGCTATCTTCACCTGCCTCTAAAGTACTCGCAGTCATCTTGATGCGATACCAGCTTACCAAGCAACGTGGGTCTATCTTCTTGGTTTCATATCTATTTCTACCTGTCTTGATCTTATATTCCGCGCCACCCTCACTGGCGTTGCGATAGAAGTTCTCCAGGTCTTTAGACATCACACTCTCACCATTATAGCAAACACTACACATCACCAGAGGATGCTCGTTACCACCATCATCTGTACCACCCTGGCTTACAGGAGCATACTTAGGAACAATCTGCATATTGTCTTCATTGCTTTGCATCAGACCATATTGGTTGTTAAGAGCATTTTGAGCCTCCTCCTTAGCACGGGCAGGATCTACATTGGAAATACGCAAAGCCATGCGAAGGCGCAGAGAATTGGCAAAGCGGAGCCACTTGTTCCAGTCGCCATGATAGCAGATATCATCGGTAGCATAACCTATCTGAGTTGCATCGTTAGGCTTGATGCTGTCAACAGCCTGCTCCAACATACGGAACATGACATCGTAAACCTCTGCCTGAGTATTATAAGCCACATTGTTGGTTTCAGGAATCTTGGCCTGGACATACTCTTTGAAAGGCATATCGCCATAAGTATCGGTGTTGGCAAGTGCTAAGAAAGCATAATAGATACGTGTGGCGTAGAACAAGTTCTTGTACTTCTTGGTATTTTCATTGAACTTATAGGCACGCAACAAGGTACGATACTCACTGCTGCGGTCGGTATAGAAATGCCTCCAGCGTAAACCGCTCCATCCATCTTTATAAGAATAGTCAGGAGATGCGCCTGCATGCTTTGGCTGATTGTTGGCAACGAAGCCCGCATAGATATCATGACTCAGGTTGGTAGTGGTCTGATAGTCATTGTAAAATCCCTCATAGAGGAAATTGCGGAATACAGAGTTGGCAGCGCTCAACTCACTCTTCAGCGCCAAGGAGTCTTCCTTGCTCACCTTATAGTCGATATTGATATCGGCATACTTGGTATTGTCCTCCTCACCTGGCTGCTCTTCACCGCCGCCAGTAGTGTTATCAGGCAATTCGTATGGATTCTTGCTCATCTCATCCATATCATAGCAGGAAGATAAACTTACCAATGCCATGGACACAAGCATCGTCTTGAATATAATCGTCTTTTTCATTGTCTTGAACTGTTTATGATGTAGTTGATAGAATTTAGAAGCCTACATTGACTGAGAAACCGAAGGTGCGGGTATATGGCACTGCGGCAAAGTCAAGGGCCTGTGAGAACATAGAAGTATCATAACCTCCATCAGGATTGCCTGGTGTATGCTTCAGCAGGAAGCAGAGATTACGTGCCACAAATGACAACTTCACATTGGTAAGAGGAGTCTTCTTGAGTACGCTCTTTGGCAGACTGTAACCCAATGCGAGTTCCTTCAACTTGATATAGGAAGCGCTGTGAGTAAACAGCTCTGCATAACCCTTCTGCGACTTGTACAGACCGATATTGGAATAGTAAGCCTGTGCACTTACCTCCTTGGTATTTATCTGTCCGTCGGCTGTCACGCCAGGAACTACCATATAGTAGTCGCTCACACCATTCAGCTCCTTGTACTCACCACGATAAGCCGAACGCTCTGAAGTTCCTACAGCAGTAGCCATACCTTCTGATACACTCACGATATCGCCTCCAAATCGCATATCAAACATCGCAGTGAGGCTTACACCCTTATAGTTCAAACTTGGAGTAACAGACATGAGAAGCTTTGGCTCGATGTTTCCAATAGGATGATCGAGGATATACTGCTCCAGATTTCCGCCTGCATCACTACTGGTAACAGGCATTGGAAGACCGTTCTCGCCAATCACCATCTGACCATTCGCATCGCGCTTGATGAGGTTGTTGGCATAGATATCGCCCAACTTGCCTCCTGCCTTCGCACCTACCTTGACTGGCATGTTGCCATCGCCATTGAAGTAGATGTGATCTACGCCATTAGCCAGTTCATCTACGCGGGAGATGTTCTTGGAAATGTTCATGGTGAGGTCGAACTTGAGGTCCTTGGTCTTGACAGGTGTGCCGTAAAGCATCAGCTCAATACCCTTGTTGGTAATCTTACCTGCATTCACCCATTGCTGTGTCCAAGGAGCAGATGCATCTACAAGCATAGCCTGGTTCTTGGTTTTGGTATAATAATAGGTGAAATCAAATCCCAGACGGTTCTCCAGGAACTTCATCTCAAGACCCCACTCAAAGGAAGACTTGATCTCTGGCTTCAGGTTGCTGTTCTTCTTCACGGTCTGTGGGATAGGCACACGGATGCCATTCTCATAGGTATAAGAACGGGTGTTGTAGAGATTGTATGGACTTGGATCCTTACCTACCTGAGCGAAAGACAGACGAGTCTTGGCGAAAGTCATCCACGCTGGCAACGGATGGTTGATAGAGCGCATAAAATCGCTGAAGATATAGCTCACACTTGCACTTGGATAGAAGAAAGAACGGTTGTCCTTTGGCAAGGTAGATGACCAGTCGTTGCGGGCTGTAAGATCCAATGAGAGATACTCACGGAAAGCCAACTGCAAAGAACCGAAGACTGAGTACATAGAGCGCTCATGGCCATTCTCACTGGCATTGGTCAACTGATAACCTGTATTGAAAATCCAATTATCCTTCTCCAACATATTCTTGGTAGCAGCACCCAGCAACTCGTACTTCTGGTACATGATGTTGGCGCCCAGATTGTAACCCAAGCGCAAATCCTTGGTCACCTGATTGTCACCCAGGAAGAGGAAAGAGATATTATGCTCGAAGTTGTTTTCCTCCGAACGGCTCATATTATCATCGGTAACGATCTCGCTCCAGTGTCTGCCCGGAATGCTCACAGCAGAGTTACCCAAACTCAAGTCTGTAGCCTGGATGCGTGTGCGATAGTAATCGAAAGCATATTTAGCATTAAACTTCAACCAGTCGGTTACGTTGACATTGGCGCCATAATAACCGAAGGCACGCCAACGCTCATCGCTATTCTGGAAGCGATGACGAACATAGTATGGGTTAGCATACTGCATATCTGGTCCGAACCAGTTGCGATGCAATTGATCCTGAGTCGTATAAGTCTGAAGATCCTGCAAACGCACGTTGCCAGGAATGAGAAGCAACTGGGCTACCTCTCCATTGAGACCTGTCATCGGACGGTTCTCGGCTTTCATGCGAGAAACAGAAATCTTGCTATCTGTAGAAAGATACTTATTGATAGTTCTACCTGCATTAAGGTCAACTATCAGCTTATCCAATTTCTCTCCATCGAAAAGACCCTTATTGTCGTTGAAACCCAAAGAGAGACGGAAATGACCTTTCTCATCAGAATTTCCGAGAGCTACGGTATGGAACTGGGAGAAACCTGTATTGAAGTAATCCTTCAACTTATCGCCATAATAGCGGTAAGCGATGTTTTCACCGAGAAAAGAAGGTTCCATTCTGCCATCAAGCGGAGCACCGAATGCCAACTCGCTGGAAAGCGTCTTGTTGCCATCCTCATCAGTCTTATAAACCGTAGCACCCTGAGATCCCTGTCCGTACTGCTTCTGCATAGGGATTGTTTCAGCCACCTTGCTCCAAGTAAAGTTGCCATTGTATGTAATACCGAAACCCTGTTTATGACTGCCCTTCTTGGTTGTGACATAAATCACACCATTACCTGCACGTGAACCATAGAGGGCTGCAGCGTTGGCACCTTTGAGTACCGAGATAGACTCGATATCCTCTGGGTTGATGTCCAGAGAAGTGCCACCACGGTCGTATCCGCCATAAGCAGAAGCATCAGAACTCTGGTTGTCGGTAAAAGGAACACCATCTACCACCCAAAGAGGCTGGTTATTATCAGTAAGAGAAGAGTTTCCACGGATAGTGATCTTGGTAGAACCACCGAGACCCGTGCTGGAAGTATTCATCTGCAGACCAGCCACCTTACCGTCGAGGGCACCAGTCACAGAAGGGTCGCCAGTCGTATTGAGAGCATCCGCCTTGACATCCTGTACGGAATATCCCAACATCTTCTTCTCACGCTTGATACCGAGGGCAGTAACCACCACTTCCTTCAGCGCCTGAGAGTCAGGAAGCATCTGTGCGTTCACGTTATGTCCTTCCTTTGCAGCCATATCCATCGTCTTATATCCGAGATATGTAAACTGCAAGACAGGGGCAGGTTCATCGGTCTCGATGGTAAAATTACCATCCATATCAGTTACAGCACGATGATTGGTGCCTTTTACGAGGATGGCAGCGCCAATGAGAGGTTCCTTGTTTTCATCGAGAAGCGTACCCTTATATGTACGTTTCTGTCTTGGTTGCTGGGTGCTTGGAGTTGTAGTAATTTCCTTTTTCTTCAGATAGATGATTCCATCCTTAATCACATAAGATACACCCTTATCCTTCAAGAGCTTGTTTAAAACATCCTCTACCTTACCGTTCTTCACCTGAACGGCATTCACCTGCATCTTTGCCAAGTTGTCGTCGTAAGTAAACTGGTATTTAGACTGTTTCTGGATTTTCTGGATGACTGCTCCCAAAGTGGTCTGAGAAACATTCAACGAAATCTGGGCTTTTACAGATGTCCAGGAACTGGAAACCAACATCAGAGCCAAAGCTGCAGCTGCGGTTTTAGTTTTTTGTAAATGATACCAATGTGTCATAATCCTTGTTTTTAGCATTTAGGTTGTTATAACTACCTTTTGTTGTTATTAATTTCAAATATATAACAGCAAAAAACAAAAAAACACTTACCCAAAAAATTATTTTTTTGAATAAGTGCTCTCTTTTTCTCGTATAACAGTATAATTAAGGTGTAAACCTTACAGATTTACTACTTCGTGATAAATACCTTACTGCCTTTCACGTGATAGTGGATAGGCAGGGTGTTCTGCAAGAGATCGAGAACCGAGTCGATGGTCTCCTTCTCTTTGATGACACCGGAGTAAGTATTCTCCTGATCGATGGTAGGATCAACAACTACCTGCACATCGTAGATATTCTCCAGCATCTTGGCAATTTCATTCACGCTTGCATTATTGAAGGAAGTCTTGTGCTCATGCCACATTGCATCCTTATAGACATCGGTTTCAGAAACCGTCATGCTACCTAAGCGCGCATCCACACATGCCTTCTGTCCTGGTTTCAAGACGATCATACCCTCATCATGATTTCCTTCTACCCTCACCTTACCTTCGAGCAAACTGACGGAAGCCTGCTGATGAGCCTTATCCACATGGAAATTGAAAACGGTACCAAGCACCTTAACACTCATCACATCGCTCTCTACGATGAAAGGCTTGTGCGGATTTTTGGTCACCTCAAAATAACCTTCACCGTCTATCTCTACCTTACGGTCGGAACCATCAAACTCTTTCGGATATTTGATGGAAGCAAGTTTGTTGAGCCAGACCTTAGTTCCATCAGGTAAAGTAACCGTCGTATCTTTGTCGGCACTGGCCATCACCACCTGCATCTGCATATTAGAAATCGGATTGTGCTGGAGATAGAACCAGGCCAATCCACCCAATACGCAGACCACAGCAATCGCTGCAGCCCGACGCCACATACCTATTATATGCGCATGATGCTCAGCCTGCTGTTCATCCTTCATCTCCCTGATCTTAGCCTGCATTCTCTGTTCAGCAAGCACCAGTTGGGTCTTTGGCATGAACTGTGCCTTGAGCTCATCGCTCAACTTTTCTTCTTTGAAAAGTTCTTGTTTTTCCTCCGGAGAATTCTTCAACATATCCCTTAATGCGATGAGTTCCTCTTCCGTGCACTCACCTGCCAAGAATCTCGCCTTTAATTCCTCATTTATCATATAACAATCTTGCTTAATATCCTTAATTAATTAACGATCTAATTAATTACCATAACAATAATTGTTGAGAAAACACTTACTCAATAACCTATAAAAAAGGTATAAAAAACACAAAAAAAGTTCCCAAACGAGCCCTAAGAGACTTTAAAGCCTTATAAATATGAGCTTCAACGGTACGTACGGATACGTTCATCATCAGAGCAATCTCACTATTTTTCATATCCTTGAGATAGCTCAAAACGAATATTTCCCTGCATTTATCAGGAAGTTCCCCTATGGCCTGATTGATTTTTCTTCTCAACTCCATGTTTTCCATGTCCTGTTCTCCATCTCCCAACGAAGAGAAGTAGCACGACATACGCATTTCGTTGATATCTTCAATGGCTGCAGTATTGACTTTCTTATAGCGCTTCAAGTAATTCAATCCTCTTGAGTAAATCGTCTTATAGAGGTAGATTCTATCTGCGGGACATCCGTCTCCAATGCATCCATACGATTCCACAATTCAAGAAAAGCTTCTTGAACTACATCATCGGCAGCGTCCTCACCTACGATACGTTTAGCATAATAAAACATTCGAGGGTAGTACTTTCTAAATATCGCTTGATACGATTCTTCTTTTACTGTCTGCATTACATTATATATCTTTAGCTATTAGTTCTGATTTAGGTCGGTTTACGCCAGTTATCTGCGTATTTCTTCACTTCTTGAACTACTTTGGGCGCAAAGGTAAGTAAAAAAGATGATAAAAACAAATTTTTGCTTACAAATCAACTATAACATCTGTTATTTTTTTACTTTTTACTACTTTTCATAACTGTTTCCATACGTAAATTTAAAAACTGTAGTCAGTGCACTCCCTAAAGTCTGCTTTTAGTCATTAAACAACTATTACACAAAAACTTTTATTTATAAAAAGTATAGAACTTCGCAGACTATTTCTTAACTTGTCTTCAATGGTTACCTTTCTTCATCGCCTTCAAAATGCGATAGGATGTTGTGCGAAATCTTGTTGTTTTTATATACAATATTATACCCAAAAAGTCTGCTAGCATTACTGCCAGCAGACTTCATTTTTCGCTAATTTACTCTAATTCTGTAGTTACTGATTTACTTAGCAATAATCAATTAAAACGTATCCTAAAAACCTAATCTTTCAATGAAAACTATTCTACCCTTTTCTCTATAGTATGCTTTTAAAAAAGACCATTATCTTGGAATTTATTCAGCCACAGCCTGCTGCTCTGAAGAAACCTGAGCTTCTGTTGCTTCTGTAGGAGTAGCAACCTCCTGATTTTGCTGCTCAGTAGAATCTTCTGCACCAGCCTGTGGAGTGACAGGAGTACTTACTGCTGAAGAATCTGTAGGAGTAGCAGGAGCTACGGTGTCAACTGGAGCAACCTGAGCATTACTCATCATCTTATTGGATGCAAATACGTTACTTACTGAAACCATTACAATAGCTGCGATAGCTGCAAATACGAACTTTTTCATAATCTTATCGTTTTTAATTGTGAATATTTATTTTTATTACTTTCTATCTTTGTGGATTCATTGGCGAACCCACTAATGATATTCACAATCTGCGTGCCAAAAGAAGACAAAAACACAATACATGCTGATTATCAGATAGTTATACTATATGTGCCAAAAACAAAGATTGTGGAAAATGGGGAAATCGTGTGGAAATATTCCACAAAAAACTGGGGAATGGCATTTTTTCATATAGATTATCTTTTCAAGTTTATTAGAATGAGATGATGGCAAATGGTATAAAAAGAAAAAGGCAACTGCAAGCATCTTCTGCCTACAACTGCCTTACCTCTTATATATGGAAAACCTTATTTCTCCTAAAATGAAGAATATCGCTATTAAGCGAAGTTCTTCTTGTTGGCTATTGCACCAAGCTCTGCTACGGCTGCAACCACCATTGCTAAAATCATACCTAATACTATCATAATATAGTTCCTTTCTCTCTTAAAATCTGTTATCCTAATCTTTACCTTAATATATATGCTCACATACTGAGCATCCTAAGATGCTCATCTTCAAGCCTTTTTACTTGCTAAGATTCATTTTCTTGTTGATCTCTACAATCTCAGCAAATGTGATAGCCAATACAGCTAATGTCATTCCAAAAATCATCATAATTGTTACCCTTTCTTTACTTTAATTATCGTTATTCAATCTTTTCAAGTGCAAAGGTAATGCCTTTTTGTGTACGCACACAAATTTTGAAGGGATATTTTCAAAAAAGCCTATATTTCTTGACTTTCATCAATTTCTGTCATCGTCAGTAAGACAAAATGGCGTATTGGAATTCACTATCTGCCAAACTTGCCATAATTCCCAATGATGGTAAGCAGACACCGATGAAAGAGCTGACAGAAGAAAAAGAACGGCAATATGAAGTTACAGTACTGATGACTTGGATTGAAAAACAACTATGATAAGCTCTGTACAGATGACTTATACATGGAAATTACTTTCTCTGACTGTTTCCTCTTTTTTGGATTCTTCCATACTTATCCTTGTAAGTAGTACTGGAGGAATTACCTTTATAATTTTGTCGCACCTTTAAGAATTTAAGATTTTATCTCAAACCTTATAATTTTGTCGCATATAGAAAATAAACTTTATTATTTTGTCCATATCCATCTTATAATTTCGTCGTAACGTCTTATAAATCTGTCGCAGATAGTATTCGTAAATCATTGGTTACCAAAAAGTTATAAATTCTGAAAATAATAAGCCAAAATAAAAAAGATAAAAATGAGCAGGACAATTTAATATATAAATAGGTATTATATAATATATATCTTGTAATAAATAGGGTACTTTTATCCCTATCTTACTGGAATCTCCCCCCTTTTTCCTGCTTTTTTGGAAAGCCAAGCCTCTAAAATAGAAAGCAGACTTTTATGCGCGTTAAAATATGTATATTTCTGTTTTATAATTTAAATTTATAACATCTACTATACCATAAAAATGAAAGAAAAGTCATTTTACTGCGACAAAATTATAAAGATAGTAATGCAACTTTAGAAGAAGGTGCGACAAAATTATAAAATAAACACAATCCTCTCAACATAACCTGCGTCTTGGTATAAGACCTTATAATTTTGTCGCAAATAGAGCTATTACATCCTAAAAATAATGTATGATAACCTTCAATAACATGAGCATCATGCATGAGAACTTTAAAAATAAGGGAATAACTTTATAATTTTGTCGCAGCATTGATAGATATCTGCTTAGTACTGACAGAATAATTCCAATAAAAACTCTTTCCAGAATCGTTTCTGCGACAAAATTATAAAATATAAAATCTCCCTACCCCCAACCTAACAACTGCAATAGCTATCTAAAAAATATCCCTATTTATATAATATACGACAAAAATATAAATATAATAGATTCATTTGCGACATCTTTATAATTCAGTCTCAAATAACATCAAACTATAATTTTAGCTTATAATTTTGTCGTAGCTTACTTTCGTAAGCCTCAATATAGGACCATAAAAACATTTCGAATGTACATATAAAGTAGTTAAATCTTATAATTTTGTCGCAACAATACATATCAAGAAACATATAATAGGCTTTATATCAATTAGTTAAATAATTTCTGTTCATGTATTTCATCAAAATATGAAAAGAAGTCTTCTCTCATGATATTAATTTCATTTGCGACAAAATTATAAAGCTTACCACAGATTTCAATCGTCATAAAAGCCCATTTATAATCTTGTCGCAATAAAATTAAACTCTTATAATTTTGTCGCAGATATACCAATAACTTTATAAAATTGTCGTATCAAATAATCAGCATACCTTAAAGTGAAATTTACTGTTTTATATCTAACTATCAGATAATCAAATAGATAAGTTCATATAGAAACTTAAGTAACCAGACTGTATTAAAAATAAGCCTTTAAAAGATGAAAGCATTTGCGACTATTAACTTATTATAATGTCGTAAATATAATTAATTTTAAGCATTTAAACTTTATATTTATGTCGTAATAGAATACGTAAAATATTGAATATCAGCGATTAACATACTGCTGCGACAGTTTTATAAATAATAAAGAGACCGATAGTCTTAGTTTGGTTAAAAATACATAATATACGACATTGTTGCATTGTTTGTCGCACAAAAAGATGTATATTTGCGACAAAATTAAAAATATAATAAAATGACAAAGGAATCAAATGACAACATCGAGACGATAGAGGCTGAAGAAATCAATCCTTCAGATTCTTTTTCTAACTCGAATATTCCGAAGCGAAAAGGTGGGAGACCCAAGAAAACAGACAAGGATATTCTCAGTAATATTCCGCACTACTTCATCACTCAGCCTAATGACGTAACGCAGGCAATCAGTAACCTGACAGCTGTGGAACGAAACTGTTGGCTGCAGATTATCCGTGGAATTCAAAAGAAAAAAGATCTTCCTGATGGGCATCCTGAAAAATACCAGATTACGCTCTCACGTACCCAGCTTCTGGAATGTGTCTCCGGGCATAGTTCCAATTTGGATTATGCCTTCAATGCACTCAAGAATATCACGGATGCTAAGAAGGTTTTTCATTCCAAAGATGGACATCGTATTTATGCCGGTCTTTTGTCATATGTTGATGAGCATCCAGATCAGGAAACTTATACTGTAGGTATTACTCCTGTTCTCCTCCCCTACTTCACCAATCTTTCATCTGAATTTACTGTATTTGACATGTATATAGAGATGGGGTTCAAAAGTGTTTATTCACAACGCTTTTATGAATTCTGTTGTCAATATCGTAACAAGGAAGACAAGGTTTTCTTCATGACAGTACAGGATATCAAAAAGATGTTCAATCTGTTGGAAGTTCGAGATGAAAAGGGAAATATCATCCAGAAAGAGCAGTATAAAAATGGTTCCGACTTCAAAAAACGAGTGCTTGATAAAGCGAAAGATGATATACGGAAGGTTTTTGATGCGGGGCTTTGTGATGTATGCTTTGATTATAAGGTAAAGAGCAAGAATTCACGCGGTGCAGTAACTGCTTATTATTTCATCATTGAAACAAATGGTAATACTGCCAAATTAGGTACTCAAAAGCCTACAATTCCTCAAATCTCTATGCTTTCTGAGAGTTATGGAGCTAAGCTTACTAAGCTGCTTACCATTATCAATACTTTTATGAGAAGTCATTTCCGTGTGGAACAGTCTAATTATTATGTTCAAGCGATAAGTAAAACTGTGGCCAAGGTCGATAGTCAGTCTGAAAGAGTGGAAATTCTTAATACTATTTCGAAGCAGTTGAAAAAGATTGCAACTCGGTATAATAAAGAGGATTTCGACACCAATGAACGTAAGATTTGTGGTTCTGTGTGCAAGATGCTTTATGAGGATTTTGGTGTACCTTATATGAATGGCAAGCCAGGCAAGGGTACCCAATCCAGACTTAATTTCTAATTCATTAGACTTATAACTTTCTATGATTCAGATAATTACAAAATTTAATTCTTCTATTCCTTCTGTTAGAAAAGTGAAGAATTGGTTGCTGAATGATCCTTTTCATGTCTGGCATGGAAGGGATTGTTTGGTTGTTTTTTTCATTTTAGCTGGCGATGAAGCAGCTAATGCTTTTTTGCCTTTACCTGATGGAGATTTTTCTGTTGAAGATGAAAGTATCCGTGCCATTTTAGAGACTACCCATCAGCAGGAGTTAGAAAAAAGGAAATATTATCAGCAGGTTTATCTGAAACTTTGTAAGCTTTTAGATAACCTAGATGATTTAAACTTGCAGGCAGAATCTTTTGCAGAAGAGGATGAATACCATTTTGATTTGAAAAATCAGATTTTGTTGTTGCACGAAAAATTGCTTGATTTTATCAATGATGTATTTGTTTGGCGTGATCACAAGGAAATGGGTAATTATTTAGGTGAAATACAATCACTTACTTCAGACTCTTAGATATATGAAAACTAATCTACATGTTTGCATACCTACAAAAATACAAATTATATTGTAATCATGTTTATATGCATACAAACATTACTACCCCACTCCATTTACTATTTAGTTGATAATTAATGGATTGCGTGCTTTTTTGTTTGATGCTAACATGCAAACATGTTTCTAAAAACACAAAATAACTTAAAATATTGATTACATGCAAACAATTTTGCTTGTTTCCTTGTGTATTTCAAATTAATAATGTATCTTTGCAAACAGAAATCAATTTATATTTTTAATATGGAGAATCAGTTGAAAATGATACTCGCCATCGTTAATAATAAAGGTGGTGTTGGCAAGACAACTACTGTGCAGAATTTAGCTGCTGGTATGCTTCGTAAAAACAAGAAATTAAGGATTCTTGAGATAGATTTAGACCCTCAATGTAATCTTACATTGCTGAATCATGCACCAGAAGGTTGCGCTACGATTTTTGAGTCTATGGTTGAATGCAAGGGCATGCCGATTTATAAATCAGATATAGGTATTTATTATGTACCTGGTGCTGCTAAGATGCAAGATATTGATCCATTCCTTCAGAATACTGGTGCTCCTAGACAGGTTCTGGGAGCATGTATTAATAGCGATTGCGTAGATATGACAGGTGAAGGTATTAAAAATCCAATCGATTTTTTTGATTATATATTTATTGATTGCCCTCCTGCCCTATCCCAATCAACCTACAACGCTATGGTAGTGGCTAGTCATTTATTGGTTCCTGTACAGATGGAAGGTCTTTCTGTTAATGGTTTAGCAGCAATATTGGGTGCCATGGAGGAAGTCAAAAATGGGCGTTTTGCCTTGAATCACGACTTGGAACTGCTTGGCTTACTGCCTGTTATGGTAGATGAGCGTCCAAGAATTGTCCGTCAGGCGATACAATACTTGAAGGATACATATGGAAGAAAAGTTATCGAACATGGCATCCGTAGATGTATCAAAGTGAATGAAGCTCAAACCGAAATGACCGATCTCTTTCACTATGCTCCATATTGTACAGCAGCAAATGATTATTCAGCGGTTATTAAAGAGATTTTTGGTATTTAATTTATATTATAGTAGTTCATTCTTTAAATTTTGAAATTATGGCAAAAGATTTTCGTGCAGCTTTCAGTAATATGAATCAAGCGGTTCGTCCAGGTGGTGCAGGTAACGTTCAGCCGGCAGCTTCTCAACCTGCTGCTCCTGTCGAGAAGAAGATGACCGCTATTGAAAGAAGATCCAAATTGCATGGTGTACAAACTTATCTAACTGATGAGGAATACGAAATGCTGATGATTGCAAAGATTAGAACCAAAAAGAAATTTGAGGAAATCTTGCATGACAGTTTGATTGAATATATAAAGAATTATCAATAAATTTCTTACTTGCAAAACCGAGAAGCCTTTTTCTCGGTTTTTATTTTATCCTTTTACGTGCAAACATGTACATTTGTTATAAACTTTGAAAGCAAACAACATATGGTTTTATTCTTACGCTTTTTTACCTGTTGTTTCTTTTGTATTTGTGAATGTTTGGTTGATGTTATGCAAACATGTTAATATGAAGGGATGATATATTGATTGTAGGTAGGTTTAAGTACTTAATATACAGATTCTTATATATTTTTTGTTTTCTGTTATGATAATTGTAATGCAAACAAAATAACAAATCAACAATACGAAAAGATGATAAGAAATCAATAATGAATGTTTGGATAATAACTTAAAATATAGCCTACATGATTAGTTGTGTGCAAACTTTTATATTCTTTTTCATTCATGTATTCACTTGTTGTTAAATTTCTATTTCATAATTATGTCTAAATATTTTAGTTTCTAAATCTTGATAATTTGTTTGCTTTATTACATCCATACATGTTTTCCTGTAGACATAATGGTAAAATTGCATTTTGATAATTGAATGTATGATTGCAAAATTGCATCTTTGCAAAATTACATGACGACTTTAAATTAAATAGTGATGTTATTATGTATGAATGCAAAAATGATTGCAAGATAATATGCTGTAATGATTGCATGATATTTTGATAGCATTTTATAGATTCAATTTTCTTCCTTTCATGCCACCATCCACGGTCACAAAGAGTTTTCTGCGGATTTGGCCTTGCGGCCATTGGCTAACACCGAGCGTTCCTGCTTCAGGTTCAGGGATGTTGCCATGACCGTCTGGTCGAGTTTCCGTTTAATCAGAAGCATCTGTTTTTGAAAGTTTTTCCCAAAAAGGTTTGTGGTTTCAGGAATAATGGCTAATTTTGCGAGCTGGAATGCGTCGCCCTCCATGGGCAATGCTATATATAATAAGGTATATATATAATTAAGGTGAAAATGAATGGGAAAATTATTATAGCTTGCGACTCTTATAAGGGTTGCCTTACGAGCAGGGAGGTGAATGAGGCGATTGCTTCGGGAATAAAGGAATGGGATTCTGAAGAGACTGCTTCTGGAACAGAAAAGTTGGATTCGAATGAAGCTTCTCCCGAAATCATTTGTCTCGAAATGAGTGATGGGGGAGAGGGAATGCTCGATGCCTTTCTCACGGCGATGAAAGGAGAGCGAGTGAGAATTCATGCCCATGATGCCCTGATGAGATGGATTGAGGCAGAGTATGGTATCGTGAATGATACGGCGATAATTGAGATTGCACAGACTGCCGGACTGGCTTTGATAGAGCCTGAACAGCGCAATCCTCTGAAGGCTACTTCCTGGGGCGTGGGCGAGATGATGATGAATGCTTTTCGCCGGGGTGTGCGCCACTTTATCGTAGGATTGGGCGGAAGTGCTACATCCGATTGCGGTATCGGAATGCTCAAGGCGATGGGAGACGACTGGAAGAAAATCCGCAAGGAATGTACTTTCATGTTGGCTTCTGATGTTACCAATCCGCTTTGTGGTGAAAACGGGGCGGCTCATGTCTTTGCGCCTCAGAAGGGGGCTGATGCAGAGATGGTGGAAATGCTGGATGCTCGGGCAAGGAAGTTTGCTGAGGTGAGCGCCAAGCATTTCGGTTATGATAGGAGTGAGGTGCCTGGTGCTGGGGCAGCCGGTGGTTTGGGCTATGCTTTCCTGCAATATTTTGGGGCAGAGATTTCTGCTGGAGCCGAACTTCTGTTGCGAGAAATCGGCTTTGATGAGATGATTCAGGATGCTGATCTCGTGATAACGGGTGAAGGTCATAGCGACAGACAGACCTTGATGGGAAAGTTGCCACAGCGGATTTTGGAACATGTCTTGAAAAATAAAGCTACGACAGACCTGCAAATCTGGTTGGTATCTGGAGGAGTCAGCGAAAAGCAGACGCTTCTTGATGCTGGTTTTGATCAGGTTCTTGCCGTATCTCCTCAGAATATGGATTTAGAGGAAGCGATGAATCCTGAAATTGCCAAAAGAAATATTGCGAACGCAATCAGAGGTTCCTTTGGAAATGCTTAGACCTCTTTTAGAGAATAATCCATGTTTTTGGGTCAATGACAGGACTTTCTTTGCTATTCTTCGGTTTTTTCTTTTGAGGATCATAAATTTTTCTTTGGATTTTTCTCATTTTACAAATTCGTAAACGAGGATTTTCATATCAGAAGTATATGTAGCGTACTATTAAACAGTGAAATATATTAAAAATGTGTTATCTTGGCAGAAATTCTGCTGGGATAACACATTTTTTTGCTTAAATAATTTGGAGATAACTTATTTTTTTGTATTTTTGCAAACAGGGTAGTTGAAAAACTATGCCTATAAACATCATATAGAATCAACAAAAGTGATAAAAACCTAACGACGATCTTCAATATACTTAAGATTTAAGGGCTTTTTAGTAGATTATGTACGTGTAATATATACTCTCTGTTTGTATGGCAATCAGATTGCGATGCGAATCAAAAAAATAGGTGATGAAAAATTATTGATTTAATGAAAGCTGTTCATTATGGAGTTACTGGAAAAATATTTCGCAGAACTGATTCAGTGTGTCGGCACCAGTTATCTGGTGATAGGCATTATTCTGGTATTTCTGAGAGTACCAGATACTGCAGATTATATACCTTACCGTAAGGCAAAATATTTCTTGGCATCAGCATTTTTTGTCATGTTCATCAACCTGTTTCTCTGGTTGGAAATCTTTTCCTCGCAAGATTGGAAGGCACTCAATTCCATTATTGCCTGTGTGGACATCAGCCTGTTTTTCCTGACGTGTATATGCTTTGCCTATTCGTTTGCCTCCCTGCTGGATTCGCATTATATCAATAAAAAGAGGATGCTGAAGGATTTTGGGTATTGGATATTGACGGTTTCCATTTCCTGGATTTCCCTATGGGAGCCTTTGGTGCCTTATGCTTATTATCTGTATATCATTTCCACCTTGCTTTTCTGTAGTATCGTGGTAAGATACATGTTCCATTTCCAGTTTATCTATAGGAAGAAAAGGGAACAGTTGGAGAATTATTTCTCTGATGATAATATGCAGCGTTTCATGTTCTGGACGAAGAAATGCCTCTTCTTCCTGTGTCTCTTGGGCGTCTTGGCCTATCTCACTCTCTTCTTCGGAATCTATTTCAATTATGCCTATCAGGTGTATATCGTCAGTGTCAATCTTTATATCGTCATCTCTTTCATCAATTACCGTCCGTATTATGGCATGCTCAATTTAGCTTCGACGATGAATGATGAAATAGAAAACTATTCCAGTTTGGAACCGGAAACTTCCAAGTTGGAGAATTATAAGAACCTCTTCGGAGCACGATTGCAGCAATGGGTGGATGACAAGAAGTATCTCTCTTCTCAGTTGACCATCGACAGCTTAGCTTCCGAAATGGGCACCAATAAGGTTTATCTTTCCCGTTATATCAACGGAAAACATGCCGTCAATTTCAGTACCTGGATTACCACCTTGCGCATCAAGGAGGCACAGGTCTATATGATGGCTCATCCCGGTGCCACATTGGAAGAAGTAGCTTATCATGTCGGTTTCTCTTCTGCCTCTTATTTCTCCCGAGTCTTCTCCCGCATCGTCAAGACGAGTCCTACAATATGGCGAAGTAATATCTGAAAATTGATGGATTCTTTTATTGTTAAAAAATAAAATATATTTGTTGTTTTCATGGAAATCTTGTATCTTTGCAGCAATCAAATATTCTAAATAGGGTTAATATGGCACAGATTTTAGTTACTATAGATGATACTCAGTCGTTGGCGAGCGTTCGCAATGCTATAAAAATGTTGCGTGGTGTTGTTTCTACATCTGTAATGGATACCTCTTCTTTGTCAAAAACAGAGAAGCAGCAAGCTTATGTGCAAAAAACTTTGACTAAAGCGATGCAAGAGGTGAAATTAGCAAAACTTGAAGGAAAGGAACTTCAAAATATTGATGATTTTATCAAATATCTAAAATCCAATTTATAATTACTTTTTGTACTATATAATCAAAAAATGAACGAAAAAACTAATATTTTTGAAAAAGATATTGTACTTTTGTGGCCAAATTAACAAATAACTAAAACATATAATGAAGAAACAAACGAAATGGCTACTCGCTGGTATGATGATGCTGGCGATGTCCGCAAATGTGAAAGCCCAGACTTTCGATGTAGATCTGAGTAAGCAAAATCCTAAAAGTTACGCTGTGGAAGTACCTGATGGCAACTACAAGGTGACGGTCGTCCTCGGCTCCAAGAAAAAGGCTGCCAAGACGGTGGTGCGTGCTGAAGCCAGAAGACTCATGGTGGATGAAATCTCTACCAAGAAGGGTAAATTCCAGACTGTCCAGTTTATCGTCAACAAGCGTTCACCTAAGATTTCTGATAAGATGAACGTACGTATCAAACCTCGTGAGGTGGGCACACCTGACTGGGATGACAAGCTGACTCTTGACTTCTATGGTGCTGCTCCTGCTGTAAAACAGGTGAAGATAGAGCGTGACACGACTGCCACAACCATCTTCCTCTGCGGTAACTCAACCGTAGTGGATCAGGCTCATGAACCATACGCCAGTTGGGGACAGATGATTCCACGCTGGTTTGGTCCGGAAGTCGCTATTTCCAATCATGCAGAGAGCGGATTGACAGCCGGTTCCTTCTTAGCTTCCAACCGTCTGGAGAAAGTATTGACCATGATGAAGAAGGGCGACTATGTGATTTGTGAGTTCGGACACAACGACCAGAAAGAGAAGACTCCGGGTAGTGGAGCCTGGTATAATTTCTCCTACAATCTGAAGCAATATATAGATAAGGTACGCGCGAAGGGTGGAAACATCATCTTTGTGACTCCTACCCAGCGCCGTTTCTTTGACAAAGCTACCCGCAGCAAAATACAGGAAACGCATGGCGATTATCCTGATGCCATGAGAGCTGTGGCCAAAAGAGAGGGTGTGCCTGTCATCGAACTGCATGATATGACCCGTACTTTCTTCGAGACATTGGGCTATGAGAACAGTAAGAAATCGCTGGTTCACTATCCAGCCAACACTTATCCTAATCAGCCGAAGGCATTAGAGGATAATACCCACTTCAATCCATACGGAGCCTATGAGGTGGCCAAGATGGTGGTGATGGGAATGAAGCAGCTCCATCTGCCATTCCTGAAATATCTCCGTCCAGACTGGCAGGATTTCAATCCAGCCCAGCCTGATGACTTCAATAAGTTCCTTTGGTATCCATCCACAGACCTGGATGTTACCAAGCCAGATGGAAATTAAAGATATTCATAACTAAGAGAAAGTTTTGCTCCGTACTTCGGAGCGGAACTTTCTTTTTAGGTATGATAAACAATCACTTATCGTTTCCATAATTTCTTTTTATCTTCTTTCGCCAGTCTGTACTGTGCATCATTTTCATCTAAGGATAAAAATTCGGCTTTTATGAGCAGAAAATCTACAGTTTTAAAATTCTTTATCATGGAATTTTGTCCAAAATGGGCCAATTACGAATATTTTTTGTATATTTGCACAAAATTGAAATGAATGTTTCTATCACTTCACAGGACAATCAGATTTTGACAATTTTCAACTTATCATCATAATGAAAGCATTTACATATATTAAACAAGGTGTATTTGGTTTCACCGAAAAGGAGAAACCTATCCTGATAGATGAACACGATGCCATCGTGAGAGTAACCATGAGCAGTATCTGTACCAGCGATCTGCATATCAAGCATGGTTCTGTTCCTCGTGCCGTTCCCGGAATTACTGTGGGACATGAAATGGTGGGTATCGTAGAAGAAGTAGGGGAGAAGGTTACCCATGTGAAACCAGGCGATAGAGTAACCGTGAATGTGGAAACATACTGCGGGGAATGCTTCTACTGCCAACATGGATATGTGAACAACTGTACTTCTCCTCATGGCGGTTGGGCTTTGGGCTGTCGTATTGATGGCGGGCAGACCGAATATGTAAGGGTTCCTTATGCCACTACGGGCTTAAATAGGATTCCTGACAATGTAAGTGATGAGCAGGCACTCTTTGTTGGAGATATTCTTGCCACGGGTTTCTGGGCTACAAGGATTTCTGAAATCAAGGAAGAAGATACGGTGCTGATTATCGGAGCAGGACCTACGGGAGTGTGCTGTTTACTTTGCACGTTGTTGAAGAATCCGCAGAAAATCATCGTTTGCGAGAAGTCTGAAGCCAGAAGAACTTTTATCAAGGAGCATTATCCGCAGGTTTGGGTGGTAGAACCAGAGGATTGCGAGGCTTTTGTCAAGGAACAGAGTTTGCATGGTGGTGCGGATGTGGTGATGGAGGTAGCAGGCGGTCCCGATACTTTCCAGTTGGCATGGCAATGTGCCCGCCCTAATGCGATAGTTACCATTGTGGCGATGTACGATAAACCTCAGCTCTTACCTCTCCCAGATATGTATGGCAAGAATCTCATCTTCAAGACTGGTGGGGTAGATGGTTGTGATTGCGAGGAAATCCTGCATCTGATATCTCAGGGCAAGATAGACACCACTCCTCTCATCACCCACCGTTTCCCTCTTTCAAAAATCGAAGAAGCCTACGATATCTTTGAAAACAGAAAAGATGGAGTTATTAAAGTTGCGATATATCCGGATGAGAAATAAAAAAAAGGGAAGAAGAGACTCTTCGTCATGGACTCTTCTTGACGCTTTCCTCTATGATTATTACAAAAGATAAGCTATAGAATAAGTATCTTATATAGGTAAATGTATTTATAACTAATAAAAGGTTTCGTTCCATACTACGGAACGAAACCTTTTTTAATATGATAAGCAATTGCTTATGGTTTCTAAAATTTCTTTTTCTCTATGAATTGGAACATCTTGTTGCCCAACTCCAGTGCTCCATTCGCATCAAAGTGGAGTACGTCGCAGCGAAGGCTGGCATTGGGCGAGATATTCAGGTGAAGCATTCCAATATACGATGGCATCATACGCCCATCGGTTGGGGTTGTTTCTTAGCAGCTACAGGCATCATGCTTATGGCTGCGAGTAAAAAAGCAAAGTACTTTTTCATTCTTCTTCATCCCATGTTTTCCAAGCATTGTATTGCTTACCTAAGACGATATAACTATCCCCGCCTGTGGTTTCTCCTTTACCTTGCTCAGAAGAAACGACACCCGGTTCATTAGAACCGGCCATTAAATTTTCTATGGTCGGTAGGGTGATGATTCTAACCTTCGGCATCTGATATATTTTTCTCATAATTTCTTTATATTTGATTTTTTATCTAACCATTACTTTCTTGCCATTCTTAATATAAATGCCAGGAGCTGATGGCTTATTAATCTTTACACCCTGAAGAGTGAAATAAATGTCAGCCACTGTAGAAGTTGTTGTGGCATTATTTGTATTCACATTTTGGATGCCTGTAGCTTCAGTATCTCCCCATAAGATGCTGGCGAAACACTCCTTGCTGGCACTTGGAGTATATTCAGGGAACTGGGCTGACGATCCGATAATCTTCTCATCGTTGGTTGTTACCTTTGTGCCACCACACAAATCTGCTGGCAAGCGGAGATAAGCACTATTCTTCGATGTCTTACCTGTGATCACACGCTTGAAACATAAGGTGTAATTTTCTTTACCCTTCTTCTTGTAGGCGGTAAACATATAGTTGCGATAAGCAATTTCCTTCGTGTTTTCTTCTTTGTATTCTGTTGTTTTTACTTCTTTCGAAGCAACTGATGGCATCAGATAGTTCTGACCGATATCCTCGCCTGCATTCTGCTTCTCCACAAAGTTGATGGAAGGGAATTTCTCGAAGATATACTGTTGGTCTTCTTTATCTGCATCGCCTACAAATACCAAGTTCGCAGAATCCTTCTTCATATATTTAGCATCAGCTTTGTTGTAAGCTAAGATTACTCCTGTATTGGCAGGAATGTAATTGATTTCCTTCAGGTGTGCCTGACCATTTTTATATTGGTCCACGATGAAGACTTTCATCTTTTCTGGTTTCTGATAAGCCACAGATGAACTGAATGTGCGGATACAGTTCAATTTATCATATACTTCCGTGTTTGCTGGTAATGGATCAGGAGGTGTCACGCTCTCGCCCAATGTGTACCAAGCCTTCACAACCTTACCGTCTTTGTCGGTAGTCTGCCAGAAACGCATGGTATAAATATCCTCTGGCAGTACGAAACCAATGTGCAATCCTTCATCACGCTCATTGCCAAGACTTCCATAGATCGGGCTTCCGGTTGGATTATATGGGGTGATAGGATTGTTCATGTCTGTGCCATTGTAAGGGTCAAGCATTACCTCATTCCAATAAGGGTTGTTGACTGCCAGCTTCTCTTGATAATCACTGTTCGTCTTTTGTTCTTCCGTGAAATGCTCTGGGCGATAAGCATCCTCTATATAGTTACGTACATAAGTCTGGTTGGTGAGGAATCGGAAACCATTACTTGCATTGTCTCCGCCGCGACCTCCTGCCACATCATAGTGATAGAACTTACCTGTATATTCCCAGCATTTTGTGGTCTGCTCGCTGTCTGTATCTTTGTCAGTTGTCTTGTCAAGCTTAGCATTTCTTGCCATTCTCACATAATGATACTGGCGCTCACCGTTTTCCCATTGTCCCTGCTGCTACTCTCCCGTACCACGGTTGATGATGCCGACGGCATTTCCTATCAGGTCGATGGATTCCATTGGAACAATAGTGTACATAGATTTAGTGACATTGAGATAGACAGTGAACTGAGAATAGTTGTTATCATCCATGTTGGCATTGAATGCCTGGCTGCGGTTCATGATGCAGGTTTCTATTTCCTCACCTTTGTCATTCTTGATTTTATACACGTCGGTCGGGGTTATTTCTACGCATCCTTGCAATGAGATGGCATCTTTTCCTGCCTGTATCTGTGGGCGAATAATATAGTTCCACTTATCATTTATAATTTTGTCTTTATTTGCTTCAGTACCATCCCAGTCTTCAGAGCCTCCCCATTTTTTACTTGTTTCTTCCAGTAATGAGGTAGGACAGATATTAAAAAACATAGTATTGCTTTCGTTGGCTGGCTTGTTGAGTATGCGTTCATAGACAATGTCACCAGGATCACCTACAGAACTGTCAAACTTTTCTGTCCTTTCCATTTTGTATTGTCGCTCTGAATTATCAGGCGCCCAATTATCATCAATATCTAAGCCCTGGTTATCCGTGTTAGGGTCATTGGTTTTCAAGAAGTTACCTATCAGCGTATAGCCTTTTGTATCTTCTGTCAAACCCTTGTTGGTATAAACATTGACACTACGGATTCCATAGCGAGTATGATCGTCATCACCGACTGGTTTATTTGTATTATATTGGTTAGAATTTCCTCCTATACTATTGGTTTCAAAATCTGATTTTGTCCAATTGCTGTTATTCAGGCAAATGGTATATGACACACCTGAACCTTTAGTGATTTTGAAAGTATTGGTATTGTCGCTTTCATTTTTGCAATTGTAATAATCTGCATAGGGCTTAATATTGCCATTTTGATCTTTCTGCTGTGTAAAATCAAAATTATTTTTCCATGGTCTGAATACATTGGTAATGGTTGTACCATCTTCATATTTCTGTCCGTCATCAGATCCTGCTACATAGAATTCAACTTGATTACCGTTTTCGCCTGGCAAATCCTTGTCTGCGATACCTACCATAAAGAGACTGGAACTGATAGAGTGGATACCTGGTTCTTGATTTCTCACATTGGTCATATAGAACTTCTTGGTAGTATTACCTGCCTTCATGCGCACCTCGTAGTTGATGGTCTTGCCTTCTGCTTCAGAGCGAGTCAGTTCGTTGAAAATCATGATTTCTTTATGCCTATCTTCAGTCTTACTATCTTCCAGCTGCTGTACATAGGTTCCGGACCATGGAGTTGGAAAATGACCATTTGTTTCCAAATACGTATCCTTGTCTATACCAGTGATATCAACAGTTTGTGTTTTTCCTTGAGCTACTCCTTCCTTTCGGATAATTACATTCATTGTCTTATTGTCATCAATGGTAACGGTGCAGTATTTCCATTCTTTACCACCTATTATTTCGGTACCATAGGGGTAATTGTATGCCTCATCCCAATCTCCAACTGGATGTTTTTCTTTATTATTATCACCGTACCACCAGATGTACAAGGAAAGTTTTTCATTATTTACATCACGGAAATAAACCGTGATTTCCTTTGCAAAAAGTTGTAAAGGGAGTAAAAGCAGGAAGCATATCGCTAGTAGTGCTTTTAAATGTTTGGAATCATTAATTTTTATCATCTTTTATAATCTTTAAATTGTTTATTATTCATCTTTTTCGGTTGCAAAGTTATCTAAAATTTAAAGTCGTTATCCTGAATATCAGCCATTTATCTGTTTTTTTTTTGTGCAAACGATTGCGCATGTTGCTTTTGGGTAAACGTTTGATACTTGGTTCCGAATATTTTTTGTATATTTCCGCAAAAAAATAGAAATGAATATTTCGACAATCTGACAAAACGGCCAGATAACAAAAAGAAAAATAGTCCGATAAACAAAGATAAAAACAATTATCAACTTACAGTCATAATGAAAGCATTTACATATATTAAAACAAGGTGTATTTGGGTTCACCGAAAAGGAGAAACCTATCCTGATAGATGAACACGATGCCATCGTGAGAGTAACCATGAGCAGTATCTGTACCAGCGATCTGCATATCAAGCATGGTTCTGTTCCTCGTGCCGTTCCCGGAATTACTGTGGGACATGAAATGGTGGGTATCGTAGAAGAAGTAGGGGAGAAGGTTACCCATGTGAAACCAGGCGATAGAGTAACCGTGAATGTGGAAACATACTGCGGGGAATGCTTCTACTGCCAACATGGATATGTGAACAACTGTACTTCTCCTCATGGCGGTTGGGCTTTGGGCTGTCGTATTGATGGCGGGCAGACCGAATATGTAAGGGTTCCTTATGCCACTACGGGCTTAAATAGGATTCCTGACAATGTAAGTGATGAGCAGGCACTCTTTGTTGGAGATATTCTTGCCACGGGTTTCTGGGCTACAAGGATTTCTGAAATCAAGGAAGAAGATACGGTGCTGATTATCGGAGCAGGACCTACGGGAGTGTGCTGTTTACTTTGCACGTTGTTGAAGAATCCGCAGAAAATCATCGTTTGCGAGAAGTCTGAAGCCAGAAGAACTTTTATCAAGGAGCATTATCCGCAGGTTTGGGTGGTAGAACCAGAGGATTGCGAGGCTTTTGTCAAGGAACAGAGTTTGCATGGTGGTGCGGATGTGGTGATGGAGGTAGCAGGCGGTCCCGATACTTTCCAGTTGGCATGGCAATGTGCCCGCCCTAATGCGATAGTTACCATTGTGGCGATGTACGATAAACCTCAGCTCTTACCTCTCCCAGATATGTATGGCAAGAATCTCATCTTCAAGACTGGTGGGGTAGATGGTTGTGATTGCGAGGAAATCCTGCATCTGATATCTCAGGGCAAGATAGACACCACTCCTCTCATCACCCACCGTTTCCCTCTTTCAAAAATCGAAGAAGCCTACGATATCTTTGAAAACAGAAAGGATGGAGTCATTAAAATAGCGATATATCCGGATGAGGAATAATAAATGGTGTAGATCGATAGCCCTTTCACGGGCTATCCTTTCTTTGTTATATCTTGTTAAAGATTAATCTGTTGACATATATTTATAAAAAGAAATCACTATATTTGCATTTAAAGCAACAAATTGAATGTTATGAAAGATTTAAACCAACATTTTTCATTTTACGGCTGAGTTCACTTGCAAGAATGGTCAAGATGAATTCCGCCCAGACATCACTTTGTTTGTCAATGGCTTACCTCTTTGCTTCGTGGAGGTAAAAAAGCCAAACAACCATGGGGAATGGTGGCTGAAAGTAAGCGAATGAATGATTATAAGACTACGCTTGCACAACAATTCGCTGAAAGTCATCGTTTGGAAGATGAGATAATGAAGCAACTCGGAAGTCTTAGCTTTAATAGAAATGTAGGAAAAGAATAAAGGCATGAATGAAATTATGAACGCAAATACCGATTTGCTGCCTGATGGTTATGCAGAATGGCGCAAAGACATAGAGCATCTTATAGAGGTAGCAAAACTACGTACCGCAATTAATGTCAATGCTGACACATTGGCGTTATATTGGACTTTGGGCAAACGAATTTTAGCACAGCAGAGACAATTAGGCTGGGGAGCAAATATCATATCAAAATTATCTGTTGATTTATCCCAAAAGTTCCCTAATGATAGAGGATACTCTTTGAGTAATCTCAAAAGTATGAGACGTTTCGCTGAAGCGTATCCAGATTTTCCATTTTTGCAAGTGCCGCTTGCAAAAATGGAAAATATTCCAATTGGTCAAGTGCCACTTGACCAATTTAAAGAAGATGACAAAGGCTTTGTGCAAGTTCCACTTGCACAAATTACTTGGTATCATCACATTTCGCTTCTATCGAAAGTAAAAGACATTGCCGAACGAGCTTATTACATTACAGAAACTGCGCAGAATGGGTGGAGTCGTGATGTGATGCTTATGCAGATAGCAAATGGATATATCCATGCTAAAGGGCATGCAATCAATAACTTTGAGCAAACCTTGCCACCTCTTCAGTCCGATTTGGCGAAGTATATTTTTAAAGACCCATACAATTTTAGTTTTTTGGGTACAGTGGCACTCCAAAATGAGCTTGACATTGAGAAAACATTGACAAGCAAGATTACAGACTTTCTCCTTGAAATGGGACGTGGCTTTGCATACATTGGCAGGCAATACCACATTTCGGTAGATGGTGATGACTACTATATCGACTTGCTGATGTACCA
>ERZ1026882.204-NODE-204-length-42538-cov-56.256338_pt1 | contig 42538 bp, 64 predicted proteins | sample MGYA00380171_ERZ1026882 | MGnify/ENA primary metagenome ERZ1026882 (study PRJEB33269, sample SAMEA4719807) | human gut metagenome | biome: human-associated habitat; feature: organic feature; material: feces | place: Cameroon | collected 2013-10 ...
TTGCGTATGCCGGAGCTGTTGCTTATGCCGTTGCTGTAGCTTATGCCGTCGCTGTAGCTTATGCCGTTGCTGTAGCGTATGCCGTCGCTGTTGCGTATGCCGGAGCTGTTGCTTATGCCGTCGCTGTCGCGTATGCCGGAGCTGTTGCTGTTGCTGTTGATATTTGCAGTGTAACTCTTAATTTCTTTAACAAATTCTTCAAAACTTAAAACTTTTACTATCTCAAGTATCTCGACGGCAACTTTGCTATCCTTATCATCCCTCGAAATAGCCCCATACCCTTTGACTTTCGCAAATTTATTCCACTGCACAGAAGGGTAGTAGTTAAAACAATCTAAAGGATTTTCACAAAAATGCAAGCCGTTATGGCACTTGTTCGGAAATCCCTCTTGTCTATGTACTACACCTCCTACATTGCCGTCTTTATCAGCATAACAATAGTTGTCCCCGTAATTTGCCGTCCAATCATAATTAAAAATCTTGTAACCCTCTGCAACAACCTGAAATCCGTTTAATACACTTCTATCCACTATCATTACATTTCCTCCTCATCTAAACATACAACAGCATTATTGCTTGTGTCGATAAATGTATTTATTTCAACAGCTTCAAACATCAAATCCTTTTTAATAAACAACATATTTAATCTTTGTTTTGCTTCTTTGTTTTCCCTTGCTCTTATTGCATTTATCGGCTTAAAATAGTTGTCAAATACTAAATTTATTGCTTCACGTTTACTGTTCGCTTTAACTAAATACTTACTAAGCCAATCTCCGGCACAAGTAACATAATAAATATTCATACAATCACCTCAGAACGGCAAATCATCATCTTTCACATCATCATCTATCAGATAAAAACCTTCCCCGATGCCGTCATTCTCACGTTTCTGGCTATCTCCTGCATTGCTTTTCTTTTCCGCAAAATACTGTTCTTCAACGACAACCTCAGTTGTTGTTCGCTTATTGCCGTTGTTATCGTCCCAATTCCGAACCTGTAAACGACCCACAACCGAAATCATCTGACCTTTTGTTAAATACTTTTCTGCAAACTCACCCTGCTTACCGAAGGCAACACAAGGAATAAAATCTGTGTCCTGTTCGCCCTGACGCTTAAATCGTCTATTAACCGCAAGTGAATATCTGGCAATCGCTTTCGGTTCTGCACCCTGCGAATACCTAACCTCGGGATCTCTTGTTAATCTCCCCATCAAGATAACTTTATTCATTGTCCTACCTCCAAGCTTAATTTTTCGCTATTTTTTATTAACAAAGCCTTGACCGATGTCGGTATAGCTTCAAAGTCTTTTCGCTCTTTGACTTTCGCTTTATAGCTTCGCATGAAGTTACTTGCAATCACCGTTTCGGCATTCTCGTCATCAGCCAACGCCCATTCTCGCAGCACATTAGCATTGCCGATTGTGGCTTTTATATCGTCAGGAAGTCTGTCAAATTCCTCGGTTGAGTGATAAGCACTATTCCTAATCGCTGTTTTAACAAGTCCCCACGCTTCTACTTCGGATAATCCTTTTTTGGCTGTAAGCTGTCCAATCCTCGATATAACATCCGCTATTGTCGGGGGATATGGGCTTGTTGCGATTAACGCTTTAACAGCAGCGTTTACAAGCTCCGCAGGATATTCCGCAAGCATCGAATGCCATAAACTAATTGCTTTCCCAATTTCATCTTCTGTTTTTCCGCTGTAATATCTGGGATAAGCAATCTTAAAAACTGCCAAAATCGCTGCAGTATCCGCTTTCGTCATTGTTCTCCTCCTCCTCTTTCAGCTTGTAATACATATCCATAAACGGATTGCCACTGCCACCGCCTCCGCTTGCTCTCGGCTTATTGTCATAATTACCGTCAAGCACTTTCGCCATATTGGCATCTTTTATCAGCCAATCAAAGTTAGCAGTCCAGTTGTTATTATTCGCTCCGGTCAAAAAACTGCTTTCGTTGGCTTTTTCGAACAATCGTTGGAAATCATCAATGCCATAATGATTGAGCCTTGCTCTTAAAGCCTTCTTCCGGCTTTCAGAGAGCGTGGTACACTTGGGCAACGTCACGCAAGTGGCGTTATACATATCAGCTATTAGCTGATAACTATGTTTTTTATTAACATCAACATCTTCATCAACATCAACATTAACATCATCATTAACATCATCATCTACATCTTCATTAACATTAACATCTACATCTACATTATCAGGTTGTTTTGCTTGTTTTTGCTTTTCAGAATAACCATTTGCTTGTTTTGCTTGTTTTTGTTCATCAAAATAACCATTTGCTTGTTTTGCTTGTTTTTGTGCGTTGGTATTCCCCTTTGGTGCTCCGCCTTGTTTTCCTGATTCTTTGCGTTTTTCGACTGTTTTTTCGTATTTTTCCGCATCTCTGTCGAGCTGTTTTTTGATAAACGCAAAAGCCATCAGCACCATTCCACTTAATTCAGGTGCTACGCCTGTTTCAGAATACTCAAAAATAGCCATAATAAGCTGTCCTGCTTCTTCGTAACTAAGCAATTCAAACTGTTCTTTATATTCGTTGTATAAAACAAAGCTGTTTTTCATTTATGTTACCTCGCTTATCTGTATTTCTGTCCTTGGCTTTTCCGAATACTGTTTTTCCGCAGCCACTTTGATTATTTTGCTGTCATCTGAATACGCTATGCCGTTTAAGGCATCCAGTACCGACTTTATCAGATTGTCTATATCCGGCTTCTTTGTATGCTTTATTTTGCCGTCCAACATTTCCGCTCTTTGCTTCTTATTTACGCTTTTTGGTATCGGTAGGTAAAATACTATGTTTACTTCTAAAGATTGTTCTGATGGCTGAACACCGCCGTATTTCGCAAACCAACACATTTTGACGTATTCTTCATACTCCTGTGTCTTTTTCGGTGTGTATGTGCCATATCTGCCTAACCTCGGTCTGCCTTTTGCAACTGGCACACCGTCTATTGTTAATTGCTTCATATTTGACCTCACAAATAGTTTTTGCCTATAAGCTGTATAAACTCTTGTCTTGTATGTCCTGCTTCTTCGTAAGCCATTTGGCAAGCCTGTTTCAGCTCCATATCTAACTCGTGACCATTCTTTCCATGCACTCCGCTTGTTCCTCTGTGATATTCAGGTATCAGCCAAACCCAAAAGCCGTATTTATCGGAGATAGCTCGTCCCTTAACACCATAGTAACAATGGTGCTTTTCAAGATTGTCCGTTCTGCCGGTTATGTAACATTCTTTTTCTGTGCCCTGCAAAACAGATACTTTATGACTTCCTTTCACCGTCCCACGCCCTTTTCATTTCTTCTAACTCTGTCGGTGTCAATGTTTCTATGCCTTGTTCTTTGCAATCATTTACAACGGCATCTATCAGCCTTGACATTTGTTTTGTATTGTAACAGCTACTTCCGTAATAAAAGTTGACTAACACAAATCCTTTATGCTGTCCATGGTCTAATCTGTCCGCTATCCAGCCTAAACCATGTGACTTCCACATATATATCATTGTATTGACTGCATTTTCGTCAATCTCGACCGTCCGATAGATACCGAGATCTTTTATGTATTCCCAGTAGATTTCTTCTTTCTTTCGGTTTAGCTTTTCCGCAAGCTCTCCAACCAATGTCCAGAAGTAGCTGTTGGCATTAAGGCTTCTTTTTTTGCGGTATTTGCTTATCTTTATTGTAAGTGCTTCTCCCGCTTGCTCCAAAGCCGCCTTAATGGTGCATTTGTCTTTTGTGGTTAATTTATCAACCATAAAAGAAACCTCGGTCTTGCCACTCTCAAGCGTTTTAAACGATATGCTGTTTTCGGTTTTTAAAGTAGCAAGACCGTCCATTTTTTATGCCTCCTGCATTTTTAATTGCACTTCTATTTTGTTTATCGTTTCCTGTGCTTTCGTTCTCGGTAAATATATAAGGTTTTTTACATTATTATTTTTTAAGTAAAGTGCAAGTTTGTCCGGCTTACCGGAATAATATTTATTGAGCTTTGCTATCTGCTCTTCTGTCGCATACTCGATTTTTGGATTGCTTTCTTTCGGCTTTTCGTCCTGATTGTCATAAGCGTTATACTTCGTTCTGTCCTTTTCATAGTAGACATCCGCAGCCATTCCCAGTGCTTTACAAGCTACCGAGAGTGCATCAGTATAAGCCATTTTAAACACTTCGTCTGATGTGTCAGGATTGCCTTTAAAGATGTTTACAAACATCGAACCGCCAATTCCGACAATAGGCTTGCTCCATTCCTCGCCCTGTTTTACATATAGATTAATTTCAACGAAAGCAGCTTCTTTTCCGTCTTTGCCTTTTTCAATCCATTTGTTTGTTATTTCGGTGTACCACCCAAAACCACAAACACCAAATTCTTCGGTCAGTTTTTTAATTCGCCACATCGGGTTAATATCCGTAAAGCCTGCAAGCTTTCCTGCACCGATAATCTTTTTTGCTGTGTCGGGCACTTCTTTAACTCTGTTGTATAAATCTAAATTCATAACTTTTCTTCCTTCCATTCAAGACCTAAAGTGCGGATAAATAACCTTACTTTTTCCGTTATGCTTTCCGGGACATCTACTGTAAATCTTATGCTATTTTCGTTAAGTCTGTCCAAAATATCATCAAGTGTCATTTTTTCTTCCGGATCTACATTAGCACTTTCCTTTGCTCCCCTTAAAGCCTTTCTTCGCTCGGTAACGAGTGCTATTGTTTCAGGTAAATTCAAAGTCTTTTTGTATTCATACAAAAATTCTTCAGGGTTATCTTGTAAGTTTATAGCATTAAGTGCTACAACCGCATCGTCAACAAAATTTTTAGCCTGTTCTTTGAGTTTTTTCTCCGTTGCCGTTAAAGTTATGTTTATATTAGCTCTATCATATTCAAGCCAATCAACTCTTCCTGCCTTGTATTCATCAAAAAACCTTCTCACTTCTGATTCTTTCTGGGATTTTAATTCATCTTCTACAGAAGCAATTCTGTTTTTAAGTGTTTCATCCGCTTTTTTAAACTTATCTGATACACATTCCTTATAAACTTTTTCAAAGTTGTTATACGGATCTAAAACAGCTTTTTTTACTGCTTTTCTTTCCGTTTCAAGTGAACTGAAAAGCTTGTTTAGTTCGCTTCTTTCTGCTTTGACTGTTTTAACAGTTTCTTCTGTACAAACAAGACTTAATGCAAGTTGTACCCTTTCGTCAATGTGAGAAGAAACACTTTTAAGATTTTCTTCTATGGCAGGTATCTGTGTAACTTTTATGATTGTGTCCATCAAAACTCCTCCTCCGGTACTGTCGTTGCCAATAACGCATTGTATTTATCTTCAAGTGCTTTGTATTTCCCCTCAAGATTGAACATTTCACCTTTTGTTTCGTAGTAACTGTCACGCCACATGTCTGCTTCAGTGCTCATACTTGAAAGCTCATCTATCAAGGTTTTTTCGAGTTTTGTTAATCCCATTATAATTCCTCCTTTAACTCCGCAAATAATTGTGCTATACTATAAGTGCGTTTTTGTGTCTGCCGCTCACTGGGATTGCCGTCCCGGAGCGGCTTTTCTTCTTTCATATTCTTGTTCCGACCGACGCATAAATTCGTCTTTGTGTTCTTCGTAGTACTTCTTTTTGTATTCCTTAATCCTTTCTTTGTTTTTGATTGCGTATTGACGTTTATACTCTTTCTGCTTTTCTGTATACGGTTTTGTTTTCGTTTTTCCCTTTGGTTCTTTGGCTTTAAGCTCTTTATCTGTAGGACAACCTGCATTTCTTAACATAAGCCCTTCTTTTGCTGTCTGCGAACCATCGTATTTACAATCATCAAATATACAGTTGAAGCAGTCCATATCACATATCTTACTCGCCATAACAATCACTTCTTTAATTCACTGTCGATATACCACAGCCCATTTACGTTATCAAAAAGTAAGTCATAATCACCGATGAAACCATCGTACTTACCTGTTATTGCTACACGATACACCGTCCCACCGTCTTTAGTTCTCGAAAAAAGGTGGAAACCTGTTTCCTTTGGTGCGTTTTTAAAGTACACTCTTGTTCCGGTAAAGCCGATTACTATGTAATTATCTGTGCTTACCTTCTTATTGCAGTTGTTACGGAAAGCAAAAGATGTTCTATATCCATGCTTGTCTTTGTTGTTGCCGTTTACCGATACGCTTACATCATGTAAACAATTCTTTCTGCGGTAATACTGCTTTGTGATCCACTCCATTTTTATCCTCCTTATTTGCTTGGTTTATAGTTTGTACACGCTACTCCTCGACCTCTTTCGTAACAAAGCACTGCGTAATAGCATTGCTTACAATGATTAATCGGTTGTTCTTTCTTTTTCATCTTCTCCCACCCTCACAATTATTGTTCTCTGCTGTCGCTGTTCTTCGGCAAGTTCATGTTTTAAATCGTCTGCATAGTGTTTTTCGGACACAAGCTCAAGCATGAGTATCAACACGCCGAAGAGCATATAAGAAAGACCACCATTGTCATCTCTGACTATAAGGCAAACACCTATTGTTATAAATACAATGGCAGCTGCTACCGAAGATAGGAAATCACTCTCTTTCTTCATCTTCATGCCTTCATCTCCTCAACCTCACTATTCAGAGTAATAATAGCAATCATTGCAATCTTCGCTCTGAGTGCCTTCCTGAGTTCCTCCGGAATTTTCTCCTCGGCCATTTCACTAACAATCGCCATGCAGAAATCGGTCATGACGTTTGCCGCATTTACGCTGCTTAATTTCATTGCTTCATACGTTGTCATTGTTATCCCCCTATTATTTTTATTACGCTCCCTATCCCATAGCCGATAAGCCATGCTATTAACGCCCACAGCATAAGGAGTATTATTATTGCTGTCTTTCTCACTGCTGTCCCTTTCCTGCAAACCTGTTCGCCAGTTCTCCGGCTACATCTGTTACAAGCTTGCTATAATCAATATTTACTGTCGGTGGTGGCTCATAGCCATCAATCTTGATGCCTAAGTATTCATATACTTTAGGCGGTAACAGGCAATAGCTTTTCTTGTCTGTGCCGAGTGTTACGGCTATTGGTAACTTTCCGCTTTTTATTAAGTTCCTTAAGTTCTCTGCCGAGTAGCCTGTTATTTTTGCTAATTCGGGTATACTTGTCATTTAATCACTCCCTTTAACATCCCAGATGATTTACAATATCCCTTATCATTGCCGTTCCGCTGTCCATAGCTACATTAATTTCTCTTTTGCCACCTGCAAAAACGGCTGTTACAACTTCAAGCTTTGGGTCGTAGTCCAGACTTACTAAATCGTAAGCATCTCTTGTAAGCTGTAATACTTTGCAAAGCTCGTTACAAATTTCGGTTTTGTTTTCCATTTGTTTTCCCTCCCATATTTAAAGAATTTTATTTCCGATGTTGGTATCGACTAAACTCTTTAATTTGTTCATAGCAACGCACATTTCGTTATAGGTAAGCTTTGCCGATACCGCCACTTCATACATTGCATTGGCGGCATCGGTTATTTTTTCCGGCGTATGAATTGACAAACCTATTACACTTGCCATACTTTTATCCGTTGTTTTGTTTTCCATTTAATCACCTCCTGTTGCCCTTTAGTCCTCTTTTCGCTATACTTATAGCGAAAGGAGGGGTGTATATGGATTTTAAAGCCGAAGAACTTGCGATTGCCTTTGCTCAAGCTAAGTTAATAGATTTACTCAACAAAGACTGTGATTTACCGATTGAAAAGCAAATTGAGTATTTCTACAACACGCTTGAAACTTTCGTCTTTGAAACTAAGACCAAAAAATATATTTAAAGCTCTTTGTCTCCTGCTCTACGCTTTATCTTTTTTTCAAGGTAATACATTACCATTTCAATCTCTGAGCAGGAGATTTTATTATTTACAGCAACCTGCAACATTTCATCGGCTATCTTCTCAAGTCTTTCTCTGTTACTTTCCAACCCTTCCACCTCCTGTTAGAGGACTTTGTTTCCGATACTATCATCAACTAATTTTTTTAACTTACTTATAACAACGCCCATTTCGTTATAAGTAAGCCCTGCCGATACTGCCATTTCATACATTGCTTTGACAGTATCGGTTATTTTTTCAGTTGGATTAATCGTTAGACTTAATATAGTTTCTCTTTCCAACCCTTCCACCTCCTGTTGCTATTTCCAGTCCTACTGTATATACTTTAACCACAGGTGTTGCTTCACCGAGTAATTACGAAAGGAGGAATAGCATGAGTAATTTTGTTAATAACAACTATATTTCTATAGAACTAAACCAAATCAGATATGACCTTTCCCTTATTTATGCAAAGGAAAAGCTAAGAGCATTGTTAAACAGCAAATGCTCACCTGACGTAAATGTGCCAAAGTATCTTTTAGATACATTCAGTGAAGGCTATAATTACTATTGCAATCTTGATGAAGATTGCTTGTTAAAACAAATCGACATTACATATGAAGATTAAACATCAGCTTTTCACGCACTAATTCGTCAACAAACTTTATTTCTCTTAAAGACAAGCTATGACTTTTGTAAATACCTATTATTTCTTCTGCTATAGCTTGTCTTTCCTTTTGTCTGTCTTTGCTGTGAATGCTTACAGTACTGTTTTCTTCCAACCCTTCTACCTCCATCAGCTCGCCTCCTTATTCTTTTTTGCCATGAGCATCATTCCTTCCGAAAAAGCTAATACCCTGTCTTTGTCATGTTCGTTGAGTAGCATTAATGTTTCTTTTACATTTGCTACTATCTCTCTGTCTTTTTTCTTCATTTATTTTCACCTCGCTTTACATTAGTAGTAAGCATATATTCGCTATATTCACAGCACAACTTAGAGTTAAAACTATCCGAAGTTCAAACAGCTGTTTTTCTAAAAGATTGTTCTTGTGTTCAAGCTCCTCTATTTCCTTATTGGTGTGATTGAGAACTCTTTCAACAATAGGAATCCTAAGTGCTTCTACATCTTTTTCTAACTGCTGATAAAAGAAGTCTTTATTCATCTTTTCACCTCGCTTTCGTTTGTGATATAAATATATCACATTTGAAATTATATGTCAACACTTTTTGATATAAACATTGACTTCTTTTATCATTTGTGATATATTAGTTTCAGATAAGAAAAGAGGAGGTGTTTAAATGAATGAACGTCTAAAAGAATTAAGAAAATCATTAAAAATGAACCAAGCTGAATTTGCAAAAGCATTAGGTGTCGGTCAATCATCATTGGCAATGATTGAAACAAATAGGCGACCTTTAACAAATAAAAATATAAAATTGATTTGTGCTGAATTTGATGTAAACGAAGAATGGCTCCGTACTGGAGAAGGTGAAATGTTCGTTATTCAAAGCAAAGAGGAAGAGTTAGCAGCTTTCTTTGGTGACATTCTTAATGATGGCAGTTCATTTAAAAAGAGGTTTATTTCTGCCCTTGCTGCTTTAGATACAGAAGATTGGAAAGTAATAGAGAAATTTATAAACTCTATTATCGCAGAAAAAAAAGAAAGAGGAGAGCTTTAATGCTCCCCTCTTACAACATTTAAATGAATTATAAATATGTACACAATTCTTAATTGTTTTTTGCTTAGTTCTTCTAATTGCTTCTTAATCATTTGTTTGTAATCCATAATCAACTCCCCTTTGCATTTTTAGTAATATTTAGACGTTTTTAGATACTATTACTATTGACAACTTTTTGTGTTGTTCGTACTATTAATTTATAAAATCTTTACTTATTTAATGAGTTTGTATTGACTTTGTACGGTATTGGATTTACAATCTATTTATAGAAAATATTGGTAAGATAATTCCATTATATACCTAAATTTTACATTGTCAACCATTAAAAGATTTTAATGTCATAAATAACAGGTATTATTATCAATTCAGAAAGGTTTAAGGTGTAATAAGATGGGTATCGAAGAACCAACAAAAAAACGTGTATATATTAAATATGTGACGTTTATACCATTAATAGTGTCAATAGTTTTTAACGTCTACTTTGGTTCTAAAGTAACTAACTTAACAAATGAGTGTAATTTGGCAAATGAGGAAAAAGCAGAGGCAGAAAATCAAAAAGAGAAAGCCGAAGAAGAATTACAGACACAAAAAGGAAAAGCATATGGCTTATATATCGAAAATAATGAATTGCAGTCAGAATTAATCTCCACTCAAGCTAACTTAGATTGGTACAAGGAAAATGCGGTCTGCGTAACTGAAACAGGTAGCAAGTATCATTTGGCTGATTGTTATCACATAAGCGGAAGAGATTTTTATATTTATAACGTGGAAAACGCAGAATACCAAGGTTATGAACCATGTTCTGACTGTTATAAAAAGTACTTTGCTGATTAATTAAATAAAAAAATCCTCCTGTATTGGCAGTACAGAAGGATTAAGGAATAGCGGTTATGTGAAACCACTACTACAAAGAACACATTTAGTATATCACATGACCGCTTTAATTTCTACTCTTTTTTGAAATTAAGGAGGTCTTTTTTTATGAAGCGATTACCTAACGGAATGGGTGCCGTTGTGAACCTTGGAAACGGCAGACGTAAACCATATGCCGCTCGTATTAGAGCCGGCATAAATGAGAAAGGAGGAACTATATATAAATACCTCGGTTATTACTCGACCAAACAGGAGGCTTTACAGGCTTTAACGGACTATAATAAAAATCCGTATGATGTTACAGCCGCAGAAGCTACCGTTGCGGATATGTGGGAAGTATTTAAGCAGAGAAGATTTAAGGAAATATCAAAAAGCGGATGCAATATATATACTGCTGCATATAAGCATTTAAAGCCGTTGCATAACACGCCGATAAAGGACATAAAAACATATCAGATACAAAGCCTGATTGATAACTTAGATAGAAGCTGGCAGTCAAAGAGCCATGTTCAAACTTTGATGAACCAACTCTTTAACATTGCAATGGAGCTTGATATTGCAACAAAAAACTATGCAACATTCGTTAAGGTTGGAGAAAAGCCGCAATCAACTAAACATAAGATGTTTGCAGGAGAAGAAATAGACAGGCTGTTTAAAGCTGTGTTCTCAGAGGAATTTGCTGATACTGTTTTAATACTGATTTATACCGGAATGCGACCTTCTGAATTGCTTAACGTGCGTATATCTGATGTTCATATTGAGGATAGATACATGGTCGGAGGAATGAAAACCAAAGCCGGCAAAGATAGAGTAATACCGATTAACGACAAGGTATATCCTTTTATTCTTAAGAGATACAATACCGACAACAATTTTTTGATTGAGCATAACGGTCTTGGCGTTTCCTATCCACAATATAAAAAGGCTTTTTTAGAGCTTATGGCAAGACTGGAAATGGAACATTTTCCCCATGACGGCAGACATACGTTTGCTTCACTCGCCAATACCGCAGGAATAAACGAAACCGCCGTCAAGCTAATAATGGGACATACTTCACAGGATATTACCGAAAGAGTATATACTCACAAAGCAATCTCCGAATTGTTGACAGCGGTTAATCAAATTTAATATTTCAAAACTTTTTGTTTTATGATGTGTATATCGTTTGTATATATTTTAAGCCGTTTTAAACCGTTTAAAAGATTGTTGCAATCCTATAAAGCGTGTATTCCATAAGGTTCGTTGTTGTATGGTACAACGGTTTGCTTAATGATACTTTAATAAATCAAATTTACATAAATCTCGAAAACCCTTGATTTTACTGGCTTTCACGCTTTGCAAAATTAATTTTGTATATCTTTTGTATATCTTTTTTCGATTTTAAGTTTTTGAAAAAATGATATTTTATTTATAAATTGCGGTCATGTGATATTAAAACAGCCCCCGAAGGAGCTGTTTTTTATTTACACACTATGTATTCATAATATAGTGATGTTTTATTTTTAACTGCATCTTTATCGTATAACCAAGCTTCTGTCATGTCCGCCCATGCGTTCGGTGTATCACCTACACCGTATTTTTCTAACGCTGCCGAATAATCAGAATACAGCATATTCATTACCGCATAATATAATGCAGTAGATACATCTGTTATTCCTCTTGCGTTTCTGACATTTTCGATTTCGTCCATACTCCAATGCTCTCCGGTTGTACCGTCTGAGTTCTTCATATGATGAACCCACTTTTCGGCAAGTTCCGGTGTCATTTTTATATAATGGTCTGTTTTTTCGTCTTTCAGATTTTTATAAATCTCCGATAAATAAAACAGCTCTTCAATATCTTTTAAACAAAAGTGGTCTTTTTCTAAAATCTCATCAATTTCGTGTTTAATTCTGTTCATCAGTTACAGCCCCCTTTATTATATAATCATGCAATAAATCAATATCATTTTTGTTAAATGCGACATTGCCGATTATAGGTATCTTAGCTTTAAAGCCTTCTTCCGGCATCTTCTCTTTCATTATATCGAGTAACATTTCTATTTCTATGTTATCACCGTCTATGATACCCAACATATTTATAAATGCGTTATCTTCTGCCTTTTTAATGGTGTTTGATAATAATTTTATTGCACACGCACTAACTACTGATACGCCATATTTTTTTACCTGTGTTTCGTCCTTTAGCTGTGGGAATATTTCGTTATCAATATATAATGCTATTCCTTGTTCTACCTGCTGAATTTTTACCATGATTATACCTCCTAAAAAAGAGGGGCTAAATGCCCCTCCTTAGTGTAGACCTCAACAGCAACATTCAGCTGGAAGAGGGTTATATGTGCTCTGTGCAGTTGTTGTTGTACCTGTTGTAACATCTGCAACCATCTTAGGATAAAATGTTGCATTGACGTATGTAACAATCGAATTGTCCGCACACTGTCTTTCCTTCTTTTCGCAAGCAAGTCTTTCAGAAAGCATTGAAAAGCTGTCTTTGTTTGCCTGATTCTGTACAGCCTGCTGACCGAGTGCCGCATTAATCGACTTAACCTGTCCATCAAAATACTTGTACATTTCAAGCATTTTCTGATCTGTATAGGTATTTGCATCTCTAAGCTTTACTTCATTGTTTAGAGCCGCAATTTCAAGGTCTTTCTGCTGTATCTGTCTTGCGTTATCAAGCTGTAAATCAAACTCATAACGGTTTACAAAATGATCTTCGCTGCAACACGTCTGTGCCGGAGCTACTCCGCCGCCAAGTCTGCTAAGTATGTCAAGACCCGCAAGCGATAAACCTGTTATGCCTGTTGCTAAGCCTGCCTTTGCTACTCCCGAACTTCTTTTTGTTGTTTCTTCTACAAGTGCCATACTACATTCCTCCTTTAAGATTAATAGCAGAAACCAAGTAATTGATACAACACTCGGTTTCCATTTACTTGTTACTTACAGTATAGAATACTATCTATCTTAAAGTGTGCCATGTATATGCCATTGTTTAACCTCTAAAACATAATGCACGATTTTATTAACTATTGATGTATACCGCCTTGCTACTGTGCGGCGGCTGGTGTGTAATTCTGCCGCAATATCCTCTTGATACCAACCCTTACGGGCTAAATCGATTATCGCTAATTCTTCGTCAGTAAAATCTATATTGTCTATAAACTCTTGCCATTGTTCCTTGTAGTAGTCCAAACGTTTCATTTACTCACCCTTCCGTTATTCAATTACGCCTTGTTTTTTATTTTCCTCACTTTTCTTTTTGTTGTTTATATAGTTTTTATAATCATTCACCGTAAGGTTATTTATATTATAAGTATCCGAAATCCTGTATTCTTTAACTATGTCTTTACTTGCGCGCTTATCAGCATAACCGTATAAAAAGTTAAGTGCTGCTATCTTTTCATCATCGGAAAGATTTTTCCAATATGAAGATTTAACAAGCTCCGGCATTTCTTCTTCAAGTATTTTTGAATACGATGACATATATTTAGATTTATCTTTTGCACTCATTTCATGCTTAATGGCTTTATATTCTTTTGTGGCATTCTGTGAGATTGTTTCAGGTGCTTCATATTTCGGTAGCACTTTACTGTCTTCAGTTGAATTATAAATGTTTTGTATCGCTTTTATAGTGGCATCATCAAGATTACCGGCTCGATCTTCAAGTGCTAATCTCAAATATTCATCACGCTGTTTACCACTTGCTTTCTTGATATTCTGATTTGACATATCTTTATACAATGCTTCATATTCTGTTTTAAGTCTCGGTGAAACAAAACCGATTATTCCGACTGTATACTTTTCAGCATTTGACAATGGAACACCTGTCATTTTTGATATAGCAATAGCAAAATCATGTGCCGATTTAAAAGCCTTGCTTTTTTCTTTTGACATATATTCAGGTAATACTCCCTGTTGTCTTGCATCTGCCGCACCCTTTATATAATCTGTGAGATTTTTAGTAAAATCTACACTTGTTTCTACAATGTCATTAATCATATCGAGCGTAACTTCTTCTGTTCCATAGTATTTTTCACCGTTTATAATGGCATTAAACGCATTATATACTTGAGGGCCTAAATACACATTTCCTACTGCTGATTCCAAATATGAAGGCTTATAATAATTAGCTACACTTTTAAATGTTAAATTTCCGTTTTCATCACGCATTTTCTTATCATTAATCAAACCCTGTGCTAAAGTGGTCATTGCAGTAACAATAGCATTTGCAGTAACTAATGATAAAATAGTTGACCTTAATTTCTTACCGGAGTTTTTAACATTGCCCCTTTTACGTTCTGCTTTATACGCATTAAAAGCACTATAAATCATATTGTAGTTTTGGTTACGCTGTGTAGCGAACATATTAAAAGCTTTTGCTACTGAACTTTTACTTCTTGATACGCCTGTTCGTTGCATAATGTTATACATCGGCTGTGTATCTTCAAGTGCTGTTTCGTATACATTAGTAACCTCTTTCCAGAACTTGTCACTATTTTTTTCGTATTTACCACTATCTAATACGTTTTGGTATGCTGAATAGGCTATCTGATCCGTTGCCCATAAGTCCATGTTACGAATCCACTTCATTGGATTGGCAAAGTCTTTAACGTTTTGATATTTTGATACCGCTTTAAAACCACCTGTGTTTAATGCGTTAAGCTCTGCTGTTGAGTTGCCTCTATATGCTCTGTCCCAACGATAACCTGTGCGTTTATCAATTTCTGTAATGATATGTTTTTTTAACTTTGCTGATGTAGTAAACATACCTTTCATTATATTTTTCCCACCGACAACCGGCATGGCTGTTACAATTGAGGCTGTCTGCTGTGCCGCTACCTTTGGATTGGCACTTAATACAGCCGCTGCGTAATTACTCATAAGTTTTCCGGCAAAAACATCGATAAAATAATTATCGGAGCCAACACTATTAAGGTCTTTTACAAACTTATTTACATAATCAATCATATCATTACCATAAGTGTCCAAAACAGCTTTCTTCAAAGTTGTCCCACTATCATTCTTTGTATTCCAAATCATACTAAAATCACGCATTGGAACGCCATATCCGACAAGCTTTGATACATCATTTATAGCGTCTATTACAACATCGACAGCATTTCTTCCTTTTATTGCTACTCCGGTTGTTCCGGTTCTTTCTTTCAGAAATCCGGCGTTATTTATATTTCCTTCCGTTTTATTAAGATTAAACTCTGTTACAATAGTATCTTTATCAACAGCTTTAGGATAATAATTTTTTTCTTGTGCTCTTTCATATCCATGTGTAATCATAGATACTTCATTAATTGCATTGGTTGACATAGTGTTAAAATACTTAAATGCTATTTTTGCAAATTCTTTTTCTGCCTCTGTCATTCCTCCGACAATTCTTTTTATATCTTCCGGCTTTAAAATCACAGGTTGCACATCACGATATAAATTCTTATAATCGTTTTTTCTTAATGCGTTCAAGTTCATAAATGTGTATCCGGCATTCTCCATTGAAGCTTTATTGTTTTCGTTTAACGAATTAAGGTATATGTCAATGCGTTCGCCGGGTGTCATATAAATTTTTTCGCCTTTATTATCAACTAACCCTGTATCTATTCTCTCCGCTTTTTTACCACCCCAGCTTTTTAATTCTTTTGAATATTCGCTGTTGTTTAAAAATTCATCAAATAGTTGCGTTGCTTCTTTTACATATTTGGTTGCTTTACGCTGGCCGTCAATAAATTCTTCTCTTATCTGTGACATTGCACCGCCCTCATTAAAATTGCCAAGAACATTAAATACAGTAGACATATTGAGGCTTTCGACATTGTAAATCTTATTAAAGAAGTTATTCTTTTTAGCTTTTGCTTCTTTTACTTCAACCTGTGCCTTTGCAGACATATCTTTTGCAAACTCATGTTGAACAGTACCTAAAGTTTTGTTATAGGTAGCAAATTCATGCTGTAAACCTTTTAAAGTATCATCAAGCTCTTTTAAATCGCCATAGCTCATATCCGATACTCTAATTTTATTCAACCTATCTATCTTTTCTTGCAAATCTTTAGAAACAACAAAGTCAGGGTCTTTCGATTGCATTAATTCAACATAAGCTTTTACTTCTATTGCTTCCTTTATAGATTTGCCACTTATACTTTTAGCTTTAGTGTCAATATTTTTTATTGTATTGCGTACTTTTTCCTGCATTTCCGGAGGCATATACTTTATCTTGCTGTTAAGCTTTCGTGTGTTTTTTAACACTTTGTCACCGAGTTTTGACATTTCTCTTTTCTTTGCCGCACGTTCATTTGCTTCGGCGTGCTTCACATTTATGTCTGTTATTTTGTTCTCATACTTTCTTTTTGTTTCGGCTTTCGCTCTACCAACCGCCATTCTTGCGGCTAAATCCTGTCTGTCAAGTTTTTCTTTGTTCTCTGCCTTTAATGTCTTGAGTTTTTCTTTATTATTGGCTTTTATGTCTGTTATTTTGTTCTTGTACCGCTCTTTGGTTTTAGCTAACCTTGCGTTATATTTTTCTATAAGCTTCTTTTCGGCATCTGTCCTCAGTGTAAACCTCATCACACTACTGCTGTTATTGCCCTTAGCCATTGGTAATGTACGTTTACTTTCGTTTATATGTGCATTGATAATGCCTTGATCATGTGGCGTAAAGTCAGTCATTGCTTCTTTTATTTCATTCTCGGTATAGTCTGAATAATTTACATCTACACCTTGCTCGTCATTGGCTGTTGGTAAGGCATTGTTGTTATCACTTATTGTTATCGGAGAAAGTTCACTTTGTGCCGCTGTCGGTAAAATGGCTATATTTTTTTCTAAATTAGTGTTGTAATTTTGGTTTGTATCAGATATACTATTATTAAGCAACGGAATATTGTTATCTCTTAGAGACGCGGTCTTGAAACCGGTTGCGGAGTTATCAATTAAACTTCCGTTGCTTTTTCTTTTTGTATAAATCACATCACCGTATCTGTCCACAACTTCATGTAAATAATATCTATTTGAAGTGCCAGATTTCTTTACTACTGCGGCAACATAATTTATCTCTGTTTCACCTGTACCTGTTTTTATCTCAACAGGTGCAGCAAAAATATAGGTATCATATTTTCTGTCTTTCCAATTTGTTTCAAAGTCAATCTGTTTTCCATTTTCCAAGACAGCAGGAACGGATTTAAACGTTGCGGCTTTTCGTTTTCCAAGACCATGTGCTACACTATCCTTTACTCCAGCCACATCTACAACAATATCTCCAAACCCTTTTCTTACAACCTTATTCCCCAGAGAAGCAAAGAACTCACCTACTGTTTCAGTAATTTTTTTGCCGCCTTTTTGAAATTCTGTGCCTGTTATTGTTGATACAGGCTTCATATCTGATAGCTCTGGTATACTGTCTTTCAGTTTTGTTATAACAGAACGAGTATCATTTGTTCTTTCTGCTTTGCTGACAGGCATTGAAATATCAGAATTTGACTTCGTATTACCATTCGAATAATTCACCGCTGACATACCATCATTATTGATGTTCACATTCGCTGTATTCACAGGATACTGTGAACCATACGGCAACATTCCCATATTCGGAATATTTGCATACTGATTGTTTGCCACTGTCGGCAATGTCGTTCCCGATGTTGCATTTTCTGTTGTATTCCCTCTTACAGATGATTTTATTCCGTTTCCGATATACTCTACTCCGCTATTTAAAACGCTGAATAAGGCATCTGAAATAGCATTTTGTACCACTTCATTCCAATTAATCTTGCTGTCCTTATCATATACTGTATCGGCTAAACTATCGGCTACCGTTCGTGCCGCGCCGGCTAAGCCTGAACGCACAGCATCCCATGTCAATGCACCGAGAGTTGACGGAGAATAATATTTATAGCCTATGTCTTTTAAGCCGAATATGATAGCATTTTTAGCGTTGCTATCTAACGAATTTAACGCCGACATAAGTTCTCCTTGCGTTCCGTTTTTAGCAAGGTTAAAGAAATCCTCGTACCCTATCTTTTTAGCGGCATAATCAAGAGTACCGGATACCAAGCCACGACCCAAAGCTTCTGTTGCTGTTTTGCCCTGTTTTGCAAGGTTATATGCTTTACTTCCGGCTGTGTTTGTTGCCATTATTGCAGTTGGTAACATCGGATTGATAACCGCTGTCGGCAATGTTAATGCCATACTGCTAAGAGATATTCCTATGTCACTTGCTGTTTGTAATGGTTTTGGTAAACCTGCTTTCGCTCTATTCTGATTTTCTTCAGCTTCTTGATATAACCTATAACCTAATGTATTTTTACTTGTAGTGTTTCCAAATGAATACTGTGGATTATCAAGATTATATGTATAATCGTCAAGTGCAGATCTAATTCCTTGAGTTTTTACTTTGTCTTGCCAATCAGTTAGTGATTGTTTTGCTGTGCCTGCCAACATAGCACCACCTGCAATAGTTTTGCCGATTGCCGCCGCCGCTCCATAGTCAAGTCTTTTATTCGTCACTGGCTGTGCATCTGCTGCTTTTTTCGCATAAGTGTTGCTTGCGTTTATATTAGCTATATTTATTTTATCTGCTAAGCTTGCTTTTGGTAATGCCGATAAAGTTGTGGTACCACCATTCCAAGGTTGCGGTCTGACTGTTGATGTTGGTTTTACTGTTGTCGCAACAGCACTTTTAGCAAACGAGTTATTCGCTCTGTCGTTTGCAAGCTTAACCCTTTCCATGAGTGATAACTTTGGTGTTGTTTCTGAAGCTTTGGGTAATACAGACGTTGTTTCGGTTTTAGAAGTTTTGGAAACGGAAGGCGTACCCGAAGATACGCCATTTGTTTTTTTATTTACAAAATAATTAGAATTTTTAGTAATTGCCTTATTAGCTTTTTTCTGCTCTTTTCTTAACTCATAATCACTTTTCCAACCCATTTAATCACCTCGTACTCTTACTTCTTATACGACCTTACTTCGCTTGAAGTATCGTATGTAGGCATATACCAGTATTTATTGTTTGCTTTTACATAATCCCAAGCATTATCTATATAACTTTCGCCATAGCCTGCTGCTTCCCATAATGACATCATTTTATAAGCAGCATCTTCACCACTTTTGTTATAAGCCTTTTCTAATTTTTCTATCATTGAAGTGGTAACCTTAGAGCCTTTTTTAGAACTGCCTGAAGAACTTGATTTTCTTCCAGAGCTGCCGTTAGCTTTTTTTGAGTTTGTTAATAACTTTCCGTTTAATGTTGCCTGTTTAATGTTATAATCCATATCACGATCCTTTTTTAGATATGATACGTCCATTCCGAGTGTAGCTCCGAGCAAATCATAATCTCCGATTTTATATGCCCATTCTGCCGTCTTATAAGTCAACTCGTCCTGTGCCTGCTGTATAGAAGCAAGTCTATCAGCTTCGTCCAATGTTTTCTGATAAGCCCACTGTTCTTTAGTAAGGTTAAACTCCGCAAGCCATTTATTATAGCTGTTCTGTGCATCAGCCGCCTGCATCTGTAATGACAGTGAATTTTGAGCAAGCTGTGAGTACATATTCGCTTTTTCCATATTTCCGTCAGCAATAGCATTAGCTTCGGAAATCTTAAGCTGATTGACTGCATTTGTATATGTGTTTTCGGCACTGTTATAGTTTGACATATAATCACTCTTAAGCCCAGCTAATGTACTTTCAGCTACACCACCATTAATACCCATTGCTTGCATTTGTGACGGTGCATTCTGTAATGACAGCATATAATTGATATAGTTTCCTCTCTGCTGGTCTTTGTTATCGTTTTCGAGTAATCTCTGCTGTTCTCTGTACTGTGATGATAACGCCGCATTTCGCTCCGCTACTGCATCTTCATAGTTCGCATATATATCGTCCATTTGGTTCTGTATATCGTCCTTTGTAAGACCGACATAGCCATTTGTATTTGTTCCGTACTGTGAGTAAATATCATTTAAATTAGGTGTGGTAGGGTTATTAGGGTCTGCACTACCGCCCATTAACTCGCCCTGTCCTGCAAACTGTAAACCCTTGTTATAAGCATTCTGTATTCCGTTTCCGTTATATGCTATATCTGCATATGGATTTTTATAATCCATGCCATCACGACCGCTTAAAAAGCCTAACTGCATATTAGTCTGGTCGTACATATTACCAAACTGATTATCTGCTGTGTATCGTCCACCATCTGTGCCATTACCAAAACCGGAATATAAACCATCACCTGTCGAAGTACGTCCATAGTTATAACCGTTTCCGGTAAGCGAACCGGTGCCGTAGGTAGACGAATGAGCAAGCTGTGAATTAGGTGCTACCTGTCCACTCGCTATTGCATCGTGTAAAGCCTGATTATAGTTCGTTGCGTTTGAATATGTGGTCTTATAAGTACCGTCCGGCTGTTCCCATGTGAAAGCTGTCTGACGGGTTGTATAATAGCCTGTCGGGTCTGCATAGCCTTTTGTTCCATCATAATCTATACTCTGCTGTAAATTTCTTATCTGTGAATCAGAAGGATTATATGAGAACCTATTGCTTGCATTTCCACCGTCCTGACCTATTACATAATTATTCTGTGAGATATTGCTCTTTGTGCCATTAAAATTTCCTGTGCTCTTGTAATTGGCAAAATCATTATCCGTTAAGCCTCTATAATTAAGGTTTTCACCTTTTATCTTTGCATTACGTTCTGCATTAAGCTGATTTATTACGTCCTGACTTGCTCCACTACTGATTGCTTTCTGTATCTCGGAAGCATAGTCTTTGTTTTTGTCATATGTCGGAATATTTGATATTCCGCTACTGTTCGAACTGCCGGAACTTGTATTTGTAGTTCTGTTCTTACGCTGGTCAGCCGTTACTGTAACTGTTTGTCCTGCCATAAAAACACCCCCTTACTTAAGTGCTCTAACAATCATTGCTGTCACCTGTTCCCTTGTTGCAAATGACTGTGGCTGTGTGCCGTCTGTTATGCCCAATTCTTTGGCTTTTTCTACTTCCGATTTAGCCCAATTACTACACGCTTTTTTTGAGCGTTCTGCCAAATAGTTATCCATCATTTTATTAAATTCCGCCTGTGTCATTTCCTCAACCTCCTTTACTGGTGCTTTCCAATTCTGCGATACTTCAAAGTGTGGATAGTCCGGCGAGCTTTCCCAAGTACCGCCCCACGTTATCCCCAATTTTGCGGCTATTTCTCCACATTTTCTTAATACTGACATATTGTAAAGGTCTTTTCCTTTACAAGCTATATCCCACGCCCTTCGGCTGGTGTGACGGCTGTGCTTAGTCCATGTCACTACGTTTAATCTTTTGCCGTTGCTATCCCAGAGCTTTGTTCTGCCCTGCTCATATAGTTCGTTTTGTCGCTCCTGCGAACGGTATGTTTCAGTTATGAATATATCAAGCCCAGACTTTTTACATTCATTTAAAAAAAGCCTACAAGCCGCCTGTGCGACGGCTGTAAGCTCGTTGATGTCCCTGCAAGTCATATAATCACTCCTTGTTTATCAAATTTCTAAACATTTCATAAAGTCCTGTGCTTGCAAGACCGCTAAAAAGTCCGCCTAAAAGGATTTCAGCGGTGAAAACTTTGTTTACCCATACATTTATTAATACGCCGACAATTCCCATGACAAGCGGAATAAAGCGGTTAATATTGTCATTGGGTACAATGTTTTTGATTATGTAACCAAGGCATAAACAAATGCCAACAATAAGCGGTATAGCAAAGTTAGTTAAAAATGTAATATCCATACTTCATCTTCCTTTCTGCTGTTCAAGTTTTTCCAAATCGTCAATTCTATGATTAGCTACTTTCATCTGTTCCTCAAGAACCGGCACACGTTTTGCAAAATTATTATGCTCTCTTACCTCTCTTGTAAGTTCTTTCAGTTTTGTGTCTGTTACCGCTTGTGACTTACTATTGGCAATCAGTACGCCAAACAGTGTTATTGCCCCTGTTATAAGTGCCACTATTATATTTTCCATACAACCCTCCACTTATTTTCACCTCTTGTCATTTAGTATTCCTTCAATTTAACTTTCAAGTCTGCCGCACTTTCTATGCGTGTATAATGCGGATATGACTTAATCGCCTTGTAAGCGGCAAGCTCTGCGGCTGTAAGCGGTGTTTCAATGGGTGTGGCGAGAACTCCACATACTTCAAATGGCAATAACGGTGTTAGATATGATTTAAGTGTATCTACTGTGTAATCAGTATTTTGGGGCGGTGATATGTATAATCCTGTGGTGTTGACTGCACCTACCCATTTTAATGGTTGTGGCTTTCCCCAAGCAAAATAAGATGCAATAGCGATTATACTTTTCACGTTTCCGGAACCATAACCAGAAAGAATAGTCCAGTCCACATATCTTCCTTTCAATTCTGTTTCCTGAAGTCTATCAAGAGTTTTAACAGTACTTTTCTTAACTCTCTGTACATATACCCCACGTTCAAAATCTACCTCATCACATATCCATTGCTGCCCCGTACTATCTGTATAATTACCGCCGGTGTCAACAGGTATGCCGCAAAGTCCATTAGGTGTATTGATTGTAAGCGTTTGGCTATTGCCGTTATTGTCTGATACCACCACATCTACACTCCCACCGTCACCTATGCTATTGATAGGAATAGGATTTTCTGGACTTGGGACACCATTCTGCGTACTTTTTCCATATACCTTAAGTCCCAACTCTGCACGATATGTATTTTCTGCCACTATATCTGTGCCTTGATATTCATGCTCTTTTGCATGGTAGCGATTGTTGCCATGCAGCAATAACATATTATCACTTATCACGCAATCACCGTCCTTGACCAGTTGTAATAACTGCCATCATACAAAAACGTATACTGATACATACCACCTGTTGGTAAGTCCATATAGTCATAGTCGTAAGCTTTCTTGCTGTTTTCCGGCAGTGTTATATCTAAGTCTGTCTGTATAAGCCCGACCGCTCCGTTATACACGTTACTGATACTTACAAGGTCAGCAGTAAGCTTGATTTTGTCAGCCGCCGAATAATCCCACACACCATCATCAACAATCACAAAACTTTCATATCGTTTAGGCTTATTAATTAAGTCGGTATAACTTCCCGTTGTTGCGACAGTGGCAAGCTGCAAGATGTTAAGCAGGTAATCCTTAGACGGAGCAACAAGCTGTATGTCAGTCAGCCATACCCAAGTAGGATTACTTAACGCCGTACCATCTATTGCCGTTGTATAGTACATATAAGCGGATTGTACATCACCCAGCACAAAACAAATGTCCTTTTCTTTGGGATTTGCGATAGCTCGCATCTCTTCAATAGTCTGTGTAATGTATATTGTTGGCATTAAGCCTATAAGCTTACGTTGCTCTTCAAGGAGGGCTCGGCTTTCCGTAACCATTTCAGACACTTCTGTTTTATCTGTGCCGACCTGTTCGGCGAGTTGTTTTGTCGTAGTTACGTTGGTGTCGGTCTTATCCTTGTTGAGTGATGCCGAATTGGCTTGTTCAACGGCAGTATCTTTTGCTGTTACTGCATCGTTTTTGGCTGCAACAGCTTCATTTTTTGCAGTGATTGTATCTTGCTTCGCAATCAAAATATCACTTTTAGCATTTAATACAATCTCTTTATCCGCCGAAACTTGATTAGCAGTATCTACTACTGTATTTTTTGCGTTTTCAGCTGTTGTAGCTGCCTCTATTGCTTTATTTGACAAGTTGGTAGCTGTCGCAATCTGACCATCGACGCTATCCTTAGCTTTACTCGTTTCGGCTGCAAGAGCTTTGGTTTGAGATAAAAACTCATAGGTTTGCTGTTTATTGTTTTCAGCGTATTTTGCGTGTTCTAACGCCTCTTGCTCTGACTTTTCCGCATTTAATGAGTATGTCTGAGCAAGGTCAACATACCCCTTTATCTGCTCGGTTGATACATTAAGATACTGTGCTGTATCTGTCTGCATAACATAATAATTATCGTCTTGATTAATATTCGGAGCATTGCCGGTAATTATTTCGGTCGCAACTGTTTTCCTTATGGGAATTTTTGTATAGATTGTTTTTGATACACTTTTATCTTTAAAATTTAACTGAGCTTCATACAATATGTTTTTATTCCCATCAAACGATAGTGTATCCTGTTGTGTACATGGGACTATAAACGCTCCATCCAGATATTTAACTGCACCGCTGTTATCCGCTTGGTACTTTTTCTGCACTAATGGTGTTTCGTCGATACCGATACTAAACGAAAATATAGCATTATCAATAAGAGTAATATCCATATCCTTTACACTGGTTTTGATTACGCAAGTGCTACCCGGTATAATTGCCATATCATCACCTCCATAAAAAAGGGCGGATTGCTCCGCCCTAAATCATCTTACTTAAGCATTGAATATATCTCATGTAAAAGAGTATAAGCAAAATAATCGCTTCTCTGATTTGGGTGGTCTACCTTTGAACCGTCTTTGTTCGCAGAAATATAGAACTTATCGCCCTTGTTAGATACTAATACATAGTTCTCACCGATGCCCCATATATCATAGGTCTTGCCGCCGATACAAGGCTTACCGATTTTTGATGTAACCTCGTCTGTTACAACAAACTTGCCGTATACACTACCTGCAATATCGGGATATTCCGACACCTTAAGCATACCCGACTTAGTGAGATAGCAGAACACAACTCCGTCATCGGGGATAGCTGCCTTTTTACCGTCTTTATAAATAAAATCGTGATGTCCGTCTGCCTGTGTTGTTTTCATTTTAATAAGTTTTTTCATATCGTTTTCCTCCTAATAAAAAAGAGCTTTCGCTCCGTTATTGTTTCGTATTAACCTATCGTAACAGTTGCCTCAGATGGTAAAACATCTGCCATAAATTTAATATTGGTAATACGTGTACTATATCCAACCATAACTCCGCTTATTGTAATTGCTGTTCCGGCAGAAACGGCAAGTACAGCCGTCTTTGTTTCAGTTGCCACAGACGAGTTGTTTGTAATGCTCAATATGGTTGTTCCGTCTGCCTTAAGCTCGACTGCCGGCTTGGAGCTTGATGTGCTTTTTCCGGTGAGCGTTGCCATAACGGTGATTTTGCCGGAGCATGATGGAGTTATGCTGAACGAAAAATTTTCTGTTCCGCCAGCATATGTTCCAAGTAAATGCTCGCCGGGATAGAACAAATATGTAGGTTGTAACCTAATAATGTCGTCGTCCAAATTATCAATTTTTTTATGCAGTGTTTTTTCTGTATTACTGCTATCAGAACCAACACTCGCTAATACTGTCGTTAGCTGCTCTATCAGCTTATTCAGCTTCGCAAATACTGTACCCTCTGTTGCTGAGCCACCAGTTTCGTTTGATTGATCACCTATTCTGTTAGCCGTATTATAACCTATGGCTCTAATCTCCTGCGAAGTTGCCTCCAAAGCTATGTATTTCTTCTCGTCTGCCATCAGGAAACCACCTCCTTATAATACAACCCCCCATTATCAATACCCAAAACATATATTTTACTTGTGGTGTCATCAATGAATTTAATGTCATTTCCATGCAAATTAACATCATTTTCGAGTGTATATCCGTTAATTTTTCTTGATGATGGAACACCGCCATTTATAATATTGTCGTCAACATATTTCTTTGTTGCAGGGTTATAAGGTTCTGTTGGAGCATACGGGATTGTATTTGTTTTAGGCAATACATCAGATGCACTAACAACATCGTCAAGCTTTGCTTTATCTTCATTTGTGTAATCATTAGTTGATAATTGTTTGCCATTAGATAAATCTGTCGCCAAATTTGTAACTACGCGTTTATCTTCATTTGCATAATCATTTGTTGTAAGCCTTTTACCCATATTAAGCTCATCTTTAATAAGTGTTACAGTACTTTTTTCGACTGTGGTGTAATTGTTATCAGTCAGTACTTTTCCGGCTTTTAATGCTGTTTTTAAATCTTCAACGGCTTCTTTATCAGCTGATATATAATCAAAAGTTGATAACTGTTTACCCTGTACCTTGTCCACCTTAGTGTTTAAATCATTAGGTAAATTATCAAGCTGTGCTTTATACGCATTATTAAAGTCATTCTCTGACAGTCCCTTACCTGTTTCTTTCAGCTGGAATGTCTTATTAACTGCGTCCTGTGCTTCCGCTATCTCGTTTACCTTAGGAATTACCACATCAAGCGAAAGTTCGTCAAACGCTCGCTGTGCATCACTAACAGATAGACCTAATGGGTTTGGTTTAACACGAATACCTTTATTGGCATAATCTGTCGGCTGTATTTTAGGCAATGCCATTATTTATCACCCCTTATAATTTCCGTTTTCCGTAAACTCTGTGCCGATTGCATATAAACCAAACGGCTCGTTAAGTTCTTCGTTTCTGAATGAAAAACGCACTTTGTCTATCTTCTTAATTCGTATTTTTGTGCCTATTGTTCTCGGTGTGGCATCGGATGAGAAGTTTATCTTACCGAAATCAACATATGAGAAGTCAAAGTATCTTGCTTTAGCTCCACTGTTGAATAATCTCTTCCACATGCCTTTTACCTCTGCCCACGCTTCATAGCTTGTATTGATAGCCGGTGCTATCTGTGCCGATAGGTAACGGAAGTTTTTCTTTTTATAGAATATCTTTCCGTCAATAGCGTTTGTGTCCCAACGTGCTTTTATAGCTTTTCCGTTATCGTTATAAGCCGTTTGCTTTGTTTTATCCGTATAAAACTTCATTATTTTTCCGTCATATGTACCAAAGCATAATGCCTCATCTTCTACAAACAAATAACTTATATTGGGTATATCCCAGTAATAACACTCGTACTGAAACGAAGAAAGCGGACTGTTTTTTTCATAGACCTTTTGCAAGCCGTCTAACAGATATACTCGGAGTGGTGTAGCAAGTACATAAAAATCCTTGTAAACAACCGCACATGAATGTTCAAGGTCTTCATCGGCTAATGCACCATTGATATAAAAAGAACGGTTCTGTGTGTATTTCTCGCCTGTTATATCCTGTGCTGTTATAGCGTATATCCCCTGTCCGGTTGCGAATAAGCTTTCATTAAGATATGCGAAATTATCTTTTCCGACAGCTCCTACACCCTGAATAACATTAACAATACGGAATGACGGTCTTATAACTCCATTAAGCGTTGTATACTCACCGTATCGCATAATAACGTTACGTCCGTCTTCGCCTACTGATTTATGCGTTGCAAGGTAGTTACCAACAAGGGAATACCCAACTATCTCATTGGTATCAAGCCCGATTGTTGAATAGCTCAAGTCGCCGAAGAATGTAAAATCTTCAAAAGATGCCATTTCCGGTCTATCGTCACTGTCATATGATATAGTGCTTTTATATCCGCTGAACCAATCTCTATTCGGGTAATCCGGATTACCGCCGACAAACAAACGGTCTGTTGCACCGTTTACACCATATACAATAGATATTGTGCATTTGTTAATCATATCGGCATAACCGGCAATAACCTTTGAAGCCGTTATTCTGATGTTATCTCTACTCTTTACTGTCGGTGCTTCCGGTGCTGTTCTGAATGTTACTGTGCCAAGCTCTAAATTAGTTGTATATTTAGATGCCGCAACAGTTACCCAGTCACCATCACTGTTCATTTGCTCTACAAGGTCAACCGACTGTATGCTATCCGATGATAACTGATATATCTTTGTTGTTCCGTCAGCAATGAACATATTGATAAACTTAGGCTGTATTAAGTTATATTCCTGATACTGTTGTCCTTCGCCGTTTGGTGTTCGTGCGATAGACACAATAGGCACTGTTGCTATCTCGCTTACCTTCTTAGCTGTATAGTTTGTTTCGCTGTTAAATTTACCGACTACAAGATATGTTTTACCATCAAGTATATATAACCTACCGCCTATCTCCCATGCTTTTGAACGGTTAAAACCGACATCTTGCATATCTGAATACAATACAGTAGTACCCATATAAAGTTTTGATCCGGCATGAACTATACGGTCTCCGTTTAAATGAAAAACGCCGTGTATAAAATCATCATACTCGGTATCCAAGTAATAGCCCATTCGCTTTCTTACCTTGCCGGGAACATCTCTTATCATATTAGGTGCTTCAGGTGAACGGCTAATATCAACATTAGAGGCGGCATTTGTAAGGTCTACACCCTTAAAGCTTTCTATTTTTGTTACAGTTCTTGCAACCTGCGATGGCACACTTAACTGTCGCATTTAATACCACCCCTTTGTGTTGATAAACTCGTCATAGCCTGTCCCTTTAAGCCTGTTTGCTGTTGCTTTTGCATCTTCAAGCAGTGCCACGAACTCATTCCAGTAAACAGTCGAAGTAGATATATCATCATCTTTATATAACTGAGAAGCCATAAACCATGGCAATAAAATAGCCACCTCCGGGTATAAAGGTAGCTCATAATTATCTTTTGTATTTTCTGTTATCTCATCGGGATAGGCATTATAATACACTGTCCATTTTCCTTTGATAGCACCGTCTATAAGCAAAACGTTATTGTGTTCGACATTATAATTTCCCGCTTTGCCGTAGTTTCCGTATTCGTCTTCAAAATATACTTCTATATTTTCAAATGAATAAAAATCATACGCAAGCTCTTTAAAGTCATAACGCTGTATTCCTGTTTTTGTCCCGTCCTGCTCAAGCTGGTACGACATATCAATATGCCGTACCGCTGTCGCAATATAGTTTAAACAAGCATTAGCCGCACCCGGCATAGCTGCTATATACGGTGCTGTATTATCATCAACGACAATGCTTGATGTATCGTTGGAAAACATCTTTTGCAATGTGATTAGTTTTACGTCATACCAACGCATACTACCACCGCCTTATGCTAATGCTGTACCTGTAAGACCTTCGCCGCAAATAGCAATACCTCTCCAGTTGTTGAAACCTGCACCGAATCTTGCTCTGCCTTTCCATACGTTAGCATCTGTATTAGGGTCAATATCTGATTTAACAGTAAGTCCAAGTCTGTCTACCCAAGGTAAAGCCATATAGTCCTGATTAAACTTACTGTCAAGCATAATGAAATAAGGTTTATCACTTGTGCCAAGTCCTTTAGGGAGATAAGGCCATACAAGCACATTCCAAAGTCCTACCTGAAAGTTAATCGCATTGTTAGATGATGTTGCGTCAAGCTCTGAACCGATAGCCGCAAATACAGCTCTCTTTAATGCACCGTTATTAGGGATAATGATTGTATCAGGTGCAACATTAAGAAGATTGCCGTCATCGTCTGTAAACATCTGCATTTTCTCCTGCATAGTGTCCATAACAGACTGTGAGAATGCACCGGTAAAGATGTTACTCTGTGCTTTTGTACCCTTAGTAATTGAAGGGTGCGACTGTGAGAAAAGTGCTACACCGTCAGCTGTTGTTGTGTCGTATTTCTTGCCTGAAATAGTTGTTGTTGTACCGATACCACCGGCAAGCATTGAAGCTGCGAACTTCTCTCTTGTTCTATTGAATGATGTTGCGAAGATGTTAGCCTTTGACTTAATCTTGCCATACTTAGCATCTTCAAGCATTTCCGCAGTTACTTCAAATTTGTTTTTCCATGTAGTAGGTGTAATGGTCTTTTCGTAACCTTCCTGCATTGATGTAACAGGGTAAGCACCGTTTTCTCCTACATCTTTAAAGTCGCCGAGTGATGTTTCCTGTGAATACTTCTCAGCAAAATTAGATGACTTGTCCATATAAAAAATCTTATCAATCATGGACATTTCTTTGAATGCTTCTACGTTTTCTTCAATAACTGCTTTGATAGGATCCTGTGAACGACCAAAAACGCTATCGTTTACACCGGAACCTTCTGAAAAAATAATTCCTGCCATTGTTTATCTACCTCCTTACGCTGCCACTGTTGCCGGTTTTGTGAAGTGTCCGACAACTGTTGAATTAGTTGTTGCTCCGTCGGTTTCATCAATTACAAATGGGCCGCCTGCCGTTGCTGTGACTGTAAGTCCGTCTGTATGTAATTTAACTGCTGTGCCTACTGCTGTTGCCGCTACTGTTACGGTTGATGTTGTTTCAAAATACATATAAGGCTGTACAGCAATAACAGGGAACAATCCTCTGTCATTTTTTACACCCATACAAATATGAGTTACTTCATCTGCCGCACCTGCTTTTGTAAGCTTTCCGCTTGATACTTTTAATGCTTCGCCGAGTGCTATTGTCTCGCTTGCTGTACCTTCCATATATTCGATAGGTGCAACATCGGCTACGCCTCTTTTTGCTATTTTAAACATTAGTTCTTACCTCCATTTCTTTTTTTATAGTCCTCTGCTATCATCTTGTCTGTCCAGTCAGGGAAGAAGTTGCGATACTCTTTTGCAATATCGTCCGGAACTATTACATCTCCGCTTGTACCGCCTGAAACACTCTTTAAATGACCTTTGCCGTTTGCCTGATTAATTGTAGCTTGTCGTACTCCTGCCATCTGTGCCTGTGCTATACTTTCTCTGTTCGTAAGATAGTAAGCATCGGCAACAGAAAGTCCCATTCGCATATAATCAGCCATTTTTCCGTTTATTTCGTCTGCTTTTTTAAATTTGCAATTTGAATATTCTTTATTAAGTGCATCAAGGTCTTTTTGTACTCGTTCCTTGCCGCTTTCAATTCTTGTTCGCTGTTCTTCCTGCTGTATTCTTAACGCTGCTTCTCTTGCCGCCTTAATATCAGGATTATCACGCAAGCTGTTCACAATCTGTTCTTTTATATATTTGTCAAACTGTGCCCTTGAAGCTGTGCCGTTCTGTATTGCCTCATATATATCATTGTCGGCATTATACTGTCGCTGTCGTTCATGTCTCTGCTGTTCTTCGGCAAACTGACGTTTATACTCGAAAAAATCCTGTGGTGACTGAATAACTCTGCCGGTATATGGATTAATGCGATTTACAGCCTGTTGATATTCCTGTTCAAGGCGTTCTCTATATGCCTGCTGTGCAGCTGTCGGCTGTACCCCCTGTGGCTGTTCAGGTTCGTTATTACTCTGTGTGGTATCATTATCGCCATCATCGGTACCGGTTTCTTCAACTTCCGGCTCATCCACATTATCAATGACTTCTTCGGTATCTTTTTCCTCGACAGTCTGTATATCTTCTGATTCATCATCAACGGTTCCGCCCAATCCCATAAATTCTTCTTCTGTCATTATTATTTATCTCCCTTCGCTCTAAGGTCTCCGCCTTTCTTTACAGTCGGCTTTTTGCTTGTGCTTTTAACGTCTGATGAAACATACATAGCACTCTTGTTTGTTACTTTGCCTTTAAGTGTGTTTTCTCCTTTACCCATATTCTCACCTCCTTTGCATAAAAATAAGGCATGTTTTACATCTTGCCTTAAAGATGAGATATGTATGGAGCACCGCCTTTCTACGCCATATCGGCGTCGGACTGTATGCTGACATCTCTTTCTATGTTTTTGTTGTATTCGGGACACTGTTCATTACGGCATCTGTATATCATTCTGTATAGGCTGTCCGTTATTAACTGCCCCTTGTATACCTGCATTTCCGTATTGCATTGACTGCATTTCATTAGGCATTCCTCCCATTTGCTGTGCCTGCATCTGCTGTTCCTGTTGCTCCTGCATTTCCTGTAGCTGTTTTTTGATGTTTCCGGCATTGGGATAATGATATTTTTCGAGCGTTGACCAATAGAGAATGCGTGTATTAATGTCTGCCGCATCTCCAAAAGCACCGCTTTGGTATGCCTCTTTTGTTGTATTCCAGAGCGATTCCCTATTCTGTGCAAGATTATTGCTCGTATCAACCGAAAACAGAAAATCATCATTCCAATACAGTTCACCTGCCGCATCTCTTTCAAGGAACGCATAACGGTCAAATATTCCATATTCTACATCACCTATTGAGTTCTGATAATTAGTTGCTCTTGGTTCATCAGCATATGCAAGCATAAACTTAAACATTAACTGGAATATATCCTGATATGCTGCTTGCTTCATCACTCGCTTGCTTTCTAATCGCCCGGCTGTCTGTGCAGCCGCAAACTGTTTAGCTGTTCCAGATTCCGCCGTCTTATCATTCCTGCCTTGAAAACTGTCTGTAATACCGATTGTTTCTCTTGCCGCCTGATATGCAATATCCATAAATGTTAGGTCATTGGACACATTCGGCTGCATATTGAGAACATCTATCATGCTCTTCTGTGCGGCATCGTCAAGCTCTATCACCTTAAGCTCTTCGTCTGTTTTACGTACGTTGACTTCTCTTGGGAGTGTTACATAAGAACCGCCTTTAAATAGCTTTTCCTGTATCTTGTCACCCATCTTTTTAATGACTTCTTGCTGGTCACGAATACTGTCAACATCCGACGAACCTAATAGCGTACCGTTTTTAGAGATATTACGTCTTAATATAATCGGGTACTGCTTTAATCTGTATGCCGGTACTTCGTTGGGTCTTTCAGGCTCTATCAATACATTATCCATTACAGTCTCGCCATAATCGCCTATTAACAGTTGTCCGTTATCGCCATACATCGGCATATTTTGATATACCGGCTCTGTCATCTGTGGTATTGTCTCTAATGCACCGTCAGCCGTTAATATATCTATACTCCTATCAAGAGGAGTGCTATCCTGTGTTCGGTGCTCAAATGACTTACTATGACAGTGTGGACACTCTGCGACATCTTCTGGCACTGTCGAGCTGCATTTTTTACAATATTTTAGTCGGCGTGCAAAGTAGTCTTCTAAGGCTTGTACCTCTGTGTCTCCTACCCAGCGATATACACCGATATTGCCGTTTTTATTCTTGTAGTATGCTGTAATCAATGTAACTAAGTCACTCGAATTACTATCTGTCATACCGCCGTTGCTTCGGACTTCCGGGAACTCTTCTTCTTCTATGTATACATCAACATTATATACTCGCTTGATTTCTTTTTTGGTTGTCCCCGTCAGTACAAATATATAATCCATATCCTGTATGTTATTAACGCCTGCTTGAGGTATAACCTGTCTTGGGTGCAGTAATGTAACCTTAATACCGCCTATTGTACGATGCGAATTACGCTCATTATCCCATTCGATTAAGAAGAAATCACCGCCCTGAATCGGTGTTGTTCTCTCGTCCATGTCGTTAATGACTTCAAATGGCAAATAATCAAGCTCATTTCTGAGAAATGCCTCTATTGTTGCCGCTCGTTCTTCATCTTCCTGACGTTTTGCTGTTACCTTCGGAAGCGGAATAGAGCTATCAACCTCCGCTTCTATGATTTCGCCAACCGCATTACGAACATAATTGCTCTTTTTTGCTGCTTTGCCGTTAATGCCTGCAACCTGCCGAGTACCATTATATAATGCGTCTCTTTCGTCCATTAGCTGCAACTCTTTTAGGTATTCACTTCTGTTTTTTTGTAGCCTGTCTTGCCATTTCTGCAAGGCATTTGTGTTATTATTCTCTTCCGGCACTTAATCGCCTCCAATCAAAACGGATTGCCCCAACGCTTAATTAATTCTTTTTTCTGTTCCGGTGTAGCTGCGTAGTAATCGTCATACTGGTCTGCTTCCCAGCGTGTTTTTTTCTGTTTCTTCTGTGTCTCTGTCATACTCTGCTGCTCTCTTATTCCGTATGTTATAGCAAGTCCCATAACAAGGTCGTCGTGTTCGCCCTCTTCCGCCTGTGGCTTACCCTTAATGCGAACAAACGATAGCATCTCTCGGAGAGTATCAACATCATTAATAAGCTGTATCTCATCCCTTGCTATCTGCACAAGATTAGCGATTATAACAGGTCTTGTTGCTGATGTAGTGCGAAAACCATACGATTTCTTAATCGCTCCCGTGAACGTGTCCGGCTGTTCTCTTACATACTGTCGATTATAGCCCAATCTCGCTACCTCTCTAATTGGATATGTCGAGAAGTTAGCTTCTAAGCCTACAAGAGCAGTGTTATAGTATCGTCCTAAGCAATATACTTGCCTCGAATACTCGTCCTCGTCGATATTATCATCATGTAATACTGCTACTTGCTCACCGGTTATATTATCTATTACATGAGCCGTAAAATAGTCGCTGCCTTCTCCGGCAGTATCTCCACCCAGAACATACGGCCTTGACTTCTCCGGCTCTCTAAATATCTTGATATTGCCTCTGTCGCTGTCAATCCAACGAGCATTAGTTATATACTGCCCGTCATAATCATAAGCGTAATAACCACGTTTTAGCGGCTTACAGCCATGCAAGCCATTAATACGCTTAATAATTACAGCCGTGTTGAACACACAAGCACCGGTAGCAACGAACGCTTCTTCCGGTGTTGAAGGGTACTCCTGACGGAACATATCTACATCGCCGCCGCAGTTATTATTGATACACCATCTACGCCATGACAACTGCTCATTAGTAAGATTATGTCTTGCCTTAAGCTCTTCCTCTTCTGGCGTAAGCTGGAAACCGTCATAAGGTCGGCTATATTCCGCAAGCTCAAACCATGGGAAAAACACCGGAACAAAATCATTTTCACCGGCGACCGCAGAATCCCACAAACGCTTGAAATCATCATATCCGTTAGCTGTGCTCTCTATAATAACCATTGTTCCGGGCTGTGCAGGTACAGACTGTAACAGGCCGTTAAGCGTTGCCATCTTATCCCCAGTCCAAAAAGCAAACTCAGATATATGTACATTACTGAGAGTGTCGGAACGTCCTACACCGTCACCGCCTGCCGTTGCACATTTGATACGGCTATTAAGTCCGATGCCGCCTTCACTTTTGGTCGGGCTGTCAAATATAATTTCTCTTGCGTTGCTGGCTTTTCTTGCCGGTTTAAGCATATCCGGCAAATACGAGTAGAACAGCTTGGACATATTAAACAAGTTAGTTGTGGCATCGTCTTTATGAGCTATTATCATGCTGCTGATGTTGGGTTTAACCGTTGTGCGGTGAAATATTAACGCTTCCGTTAATGTACTAAATCCCATCTGTCGAGCCTTGAGAATGATTAATCGTATCGGCTTGCCCTGTCGTGCCTCGTTACCAATTATCTTATATAATCGCTCTTGCGGCTCATTGAGCCGGAGCGGAACAATCCTATTATCCTTAGTCCTGATGTGCAGGAAATGGCTTATATACTCTCTTGCATTGTATATATTAATCATGTTATCAGTCATAATTATAATCGCCGTCCTGCTTGCTTAAGAACTGCTCATATGTAACCGTTGCTGTAATCTCCTGCTTATCAGTAAGCCAGCCGGCCATCTTAGCGTATGTCTCCAACGCCTTAAGCTTATCATGCAGCCTTATAGTCATGCCGTATTTATCTTGTCTGATGGACATTATAGCCGCTTGTTTGCTTGGGTCTATCTCTGACGTAGATATATATTTTAGTTTGCCGTCCTCGTCAATCTCCGCATAATCGCAGACGTTGGAAAATGCGACCGCCGCCAGCTCTCGCATTACATCGTCTTGCGTTATCTGTAGCCGCTTGTTTCGCTCCGTCTGCAACTCCTTGATGTAATCTTGGATGTCCTTCCGCTTAAGTAAGTTTCTGGCGTTGCTGTTGCTTCTGCCCTTGTCCTCCTCGCCGTATGCTGCACTGTATGCCCTTGTTCCGTTGTAGTCAATTATGTATTCTTGACAGAACAACCGTTCTTTTATTGCTTTCTTTTCTGACGTTCTCATGTTCTCACCTCCTGCCAATAAAAAAGCCCGGCTTACCAGTCCGGGCAAAGAATAAAAATGAAAAGGAAATGTATTTTATACGCCTATATATTACATTAATATAGTATCATATCCAGATGTTAGATTGTGTTATTATTGTGTTAGATTTTGTTAGGTCTTTTTGCGTTGTTTGCCAGGCATTCAAAAAAATAAAAAGCTGTCAAAATAACACCTTAAACGCTCGAGCTGCAAAAAGATATACAAAAGATATACAACGCCGCCGAAAAAGCCCGAGATTACGGCATCCGGTAAGCGTCACATCTTAATACTGTCTTAATTATCGCTACATTATAACGCAGATTCGCAAAAAATAAGCGGCATTTCTGCCGCCTACCTAATTAATTATTAATATTTTGTAATAGCTCTATTGCCTCCGTCAATCGTTCCCTGTCATCGTCCATTAACTTAATAATGTAAGCGTTTAAGCTCATGCCTGCCGCCGCCGCCTGAAGATTGTACTTGTCTCGCTCTCCCTTGGGTACTCTTACCGTTATATTATCTAACTTGCTCTGGTGTCTCTTAATTGCTTCCGCTTGTGCCTTTGTATATTTGCTCATTCTGTTACCTCCTAATCATATTACTATTATATATCGCTACACTCTATGCTTACATAGACACATTGTACAAATCTATGCTTGCATATTTAGTAATTGTGTCTATTGCAATCTATGAAAGCATAGATTATAATAGGCTCATAATTTAAGTATAATAGGCTCATAAGCTAAGGAAAGTTGAAAAAACGAGAGAAAAAGAAAGCATAGAAGAGAAAACAAGAGAAAACATCAAAAATCAAAAGAAAGGAAGAAAAAACATGAAAAACTACAAAGAAGATCACACATCATTAACAAGAGGCTATGTCAAAGTTGGCCAGAAAATTAAGGAAGAGTACAACGGTAGATTTGGTAAGGGCTACACAGTCAAGAGCCATAACCCTAACAGCACACAGTATTGTTACATTACTTATTATGTAGAGGCTTGAGAGGAGGAATAATCATGAAATATTTTGAAGGAATTACAACAATCGACGAACTCAAGAAAGTATATAGAAAGCTCTGCCAGCTTAACCACCCGGACAACGGCGGCAACGTAGTTATAATGTCGGAAATCAATAACGAGTACACAAAACTTTTTAACATCTTAAAAAATCAGCACAACGCAAAAGCAGAAGCAGACACAACAGGCAACACAAGACCCATCAACGAATGTCCGGAAGAATACATCAATATCATATCGGAGCTTGTAACCCTTAAGGGCTTAACCGTTGAGCTGTGCGGCTCTTGGATATGGATAAGCGGAGACACAAGAGAGCACAAGGACAAACTTAAAACAATCGGCTGCCGTTGGGCAAGCAAGAAAAAAATGTGGTATTGGCGTAATGATAAGGACGCAGTTAAGAGCCGTAAAACTCAAACTATGGACTATATCCGTAATAAGTACGGCTCAGAAAGTTATAGCACATCATCGTTATTACTTGCATAATATAATAGCCGCACTGATGAGCCGTAATGACGGCGAAACCCCTTCGGGGTCTGCGGATAGGAGGCGAAACAATGAAAGAGGAATGTATAAGAATATACGCTAATATGTACAATTATGAGGCTGTAGCAGACATTGGCACTATTAAGCGTTATGACGACTACGCCAAAAATGATATAATGCGTTTGCAGACAGCTATTAACCGTATGCAAGAATACCGCTCAAAGCTGTATGAGCACGCACAAAAATTAGCAACGGCAGAATATACGCTGCGAGTATCAATTAGGCATGAGAAACGTTATTACGACAATAACCGGGTATATTATTACATCAATGTTGATAAGGTCTTTCCGGGTATCGGAACAGAAACAATATTAGCGGAAACCTATCCCGGAACAGAACGCAACAAAGCAATAGTAAGATACAACGAATTATGTAAGCAATACCCACAAGCAGAACATGTTAAAAATATTGACAAAGCAAGATGGGAAAAATAAGCGTGGGTGATTTATTTCATGCCCCACCGGGACAAAACATAAAAAATTAAAAATAGGTATTGACATTATACGCTAATAGCGTATACTTAGATTAAATTAATAAGTTATACAGTTAAAGAATGGAGGCTACAAAATGGAAGAAAACAAAAAAGACAAAAAAATCATCGTTGATTGTGCTTATTGGTACGATGCGTACCCCGGCAAAATAATTGCAGAGCTTGACGGAAAGATGTATCTTATCCCGACACGCAACCGCAAATCTAACAATCTAATCGACTTCCGTCCCGTCAAGCAGGTTATTGACAAGGAATGTATGCGAGAATTCCCCGATTACGATTACATCACATGGGGACTCGAAAAGAGATCCGGCTACAACATCACATTAGGTAGAGCCATCACAGAAAGCGAACTTGAAAAATTAAAAAAAGAGTTGGAATTAACCGACGACGATATATCATCAGAACCTTTTGAGGCTGTAAAAGGTGCAGTATATGGAGAATATGCAAAAAAATATATGTGCATAAATATTAGGGTGCCCGAACATGACGCAATTAATATTGAGCAAAAATTAAAAAGCAAAGGCATAGAAGCCGCAAACGTCAACGCCGGAATTGTACAAATCAGAGTACCCGACTGAACGTTAAAAGAGTTCCGGACCCAAACCGGCATGAGCCAATCTGTATTTGCTTTCCATTTTGGGCTTTCCGTCCGAAATATACAAGAGTGGGAACAAGGCAATAAAGCAATGCCGCCGTACCTACTTAACTTACTGGATAGGATATGGGAATTAGAGCACAAAAGCAATAAGTAAGGCGGGATTGCAACGAGAAAACTAAACAACCCAATAACATACTAATAGCCCCGGTTTCCCGGGGCATTTTTTATAGTAAATTTAACGCTTTTGAATGTAGTTGGCGTACATACGACACATTATATTTAAGCTCTGCGGCAATCTCTTTGTAGCTCTTGTACTCGACATGGCGTTTATATAATATCTCAACCAGTGTCGGATTTTTAAGCTCGTGTATTTTGTCAATTACAATGTGTCTTGTGATTATTAATTCCGCTCTTTTTCTGATGATCTCCTTTTCTATGTCTACAACATTTGCGACGTCCGAAGCCAGTCTATCACTTGTTGATGCCTGTACTCTTTCGCCGACTTTCGCCGTTATGCTTTCCGCTTCTTCTCTGAGCCTAACGAGTTCTTTTTCCTTTTGCTGTATTTGCACATCTAACAGCCGGAGCTGATTAAGATAAGTATTCGCATTCTTCACGTTGTCACCTGCCCTCAATCATTTTTAACAGCTTAACCATGTCATAAAAATTACATGGGTCTAATCCGGCGCTTTCCTTTATCCTTTTTCTGTGCCATGCAACGGCGTTACGACTATAACATATATTTTTAGCCGCTCTTGTCATATTTAAATTACTGTCGGCTAATGCTCTTATAAATACAATATCATCTGTTCTTATTCCCGGCATTAAGTAGTCCCCCTTCGCACTTTTTGTGTGCAGCCGTTATTGACTCATTCTTTTTACTCACCAACTCGCCAGCACAAGCCGCATATCCGGCTATATCAATAAAATTATCTGCTTTTTCGCTACCGCCTGCAATCCTCGCCGTTTTATGTAAAACCATCATAGCCCCAACATCGGCAGGGCTTATACTAACATCTGTTCCGGGGCCGACGCATTTTGTTTTTACATAGGTTGTCCAAAACTCTGCTATTGTGGCAAAATTATCTTCCGGTGCTCCGTACTGTTCCTCTCGGTCATTGGTTACAATCTCTTTTGCACTGTCCAAAATCTCCGCTCTTTTCATTCGCAATCCTCCTAAGTTGTCTTGATACCTTATAACGCTTTACGCTGTCCACTTTGTTATCAGCTTTTAATATCATTTTGAGCTGTGCGGTCATAACTTCGACGTCAGCTATTTCTTCAATTACATGACCTTCTGTCGTTTCAGAATAACCGGACACAATATGTAAATATATTGCTTCCCTCAGTTCTTCCAGCTCTTCAATACATTTTTCGTACTGTTTTTTGCCATAATGCTCAAGAATTTGTCGTTCATCAAACTTAAACTTTGCTTTTTCTTCGTCTGTCAATTATTTATCCCCCTTCATCGGTTCAATGCAAATTTCTTTAAAATACGGCAATTTCTCGATTTCCTCACAGAATGTATACCATTCATCGAGCTTATGATTTTTTCGGGCGAAATACATATTTTTCAATACCTGATAATTTAACTGTACAGTAGCACGCATATTATAGCCTTCCGGCAGTAACTCAATTAATGCTCTCCAATACTTTTTATCGCCTGTTTCGTTAAAGTCTTTTCGCAGTCTTTCGCAAACAGACCTAACATTGATAAAAACGTCTTTTGCATAAGGTATTTCATATATTCCTTCGTGCGTAAAATCATTGTGTGAAAACTCTTTTGAATGAATACGGTGCATTTTACTGCATGAGTTTCGGACAGTGCCGACCTTGTAAGTGTCAGCTTCCGCCCACCAGAATTGCGGTGCTGTAATATCCATTGTAACTACTATCATTCTTAAAAATTTAGCATGGTCATTCCCAGCTTTCGAGAGTGTTCGCATAAGCTGTAAATCGTTTTCGCCTAAGTAAACGCCCTTGCAGTTTTTACACTTTTCGGGTATCTCGCTTTCAGTGCAAGACGTTAAACACTTTGAGTACTCCATCTTTTCAATGGAGCACTCGCAGCTGTCGGATTTATCCCAACTGTTCATGGGATTTCTCATACCTCTAATAGCTGGTTCCCAGCCGTAAACGTTGACATTCTCTATTTTAATCATTTTTCATCCTTCACCTGAAATTCGCTTAATATTATGTACGGACTGTATGCAGTCAATCGATTTACCAAATACGCAAAAATGTTATCTCGGTCATAATTAAACTCATCGGCAAATTTGCAAACTTCGTTAATAATTTTTATAACTATCTCTACAAACGCTCTTTGTTCTTCATCGCTCATACGCTCAACAATATTTTCATCCATTTCATTCGTCCTCCGCTAATTTAACATATCTCCAAGTTGACCTATCTGCATCGTTATTTGTCCAGCTCGTTGCACCGAGTTTGAAAGTATATACTGTTCCCGGCAACTCGTTATATCATCCTGCATAACCTACAATCAGCGTTTCTTAGTAATTCTACAATTCGAGCTATAATCAACTGTCGTTCAAAATTTTTAAAATCATCCTCACTACAAGTATAACTAAAATCGGGTAACCAACCCCTTGCAATAGAACTAAGTCGATCAGCTAAGGCGTCATTTGACATAGCATCTATTTCAGCTCTGCATTTATCATAGTCCTCTTGTTCGTATACTATTGTCGTTTCAATTCTCATAATATCTACTCCTCCCAATCAATCCTCTGTCCGCACCTATCACAATAATATAGACATCTACGTTTATTACCCTCCTGAATCACCAAACCACAAGAACAGGCTTTACACCCATCTGCTGTTGTTATCGGTTTCTTCGGTATCTGCTTTTCCAGTGCTTCTATAGCCGTATCTATTGCAATCGCATAATCTAACGGGTAGTTCCATTCAACTTCGGCTTTTGCTACTTCAAGAATTTTTATTGCTTCTTTCGGTGTCATTTGGCATCTCCTCTTTCTTATCTTAAATAGTAAGCCTTGTTCTTCTAAGTCCTCATACTCCTTTAGTTTGTTGAACAACATCTTTACTTCGCAAGTCTCACAAAACGTAAATTTTTCGGTATATCCTTCGCCGTTTTTGTATTTTATCTCTGCATTATGCCTACAAGTCACGCAAGGCATATAATGTTTCATACTGTTTAGGGTGGTCATTACCATACCAAAAGGTGTTGCAAATTTTGTTAATCTGCTCATTTACTCAACCTCAATTCCTGTAATCGCTGTAAATATTTCCGCATCAAATTCCGGCAGACTCTTGAAATACTCAATTAGTTTTTTCGGCATATCTTTATATGCTGTCTTATCGTCTACGCCCTCAATTCTCGGTGCGGGAACACATTCCCATTTCTTTTCTTTCTCATAGTAATCAAAAGCATTTGTAAATTTCGGGTACCAACCGTCTCTACAACTGTCGATAGCATTTACAACTTCATTAAATTTTTCTTCTGTAATATTTTTATTAAATAACTTATATTTACCGCTCTCGTTGATACACATAACTGCATGTGCAAGACCTTCGCACTTTTTGATGTAATAACAATTAAATATGCCGTCGCTGTAGCTTATGCCGTTGCTGTAGCGTATGCCGGAGCTGTTGCGTATGCCGGAGCTGTTGCGTATGCCGTCGCTGTCGCTTATGCCGTTGCTGTTGCGTATGCCGGAGCTGTTGCGTATGCCGGAGCTGTTGCTTATGCCGTCGCTGTTGCTTATGCCGGAGCTGTTGCGTATGCCGGAGCTGTTGCTTATGCCGTTGCTGTAGCTTATGCCGTCG
>ERZ1026882.209-NODE-209-length-42040-cov-88.624390_pt1 | contig 42040 bp, 40 predicted proteins | sample MGYA00380171_ERZ1026882 | MGnify/ENA primary metagenome ERZ1026882 (study PRJEB33269, sample SAMEA4719807) | human gut metagenome | biome: human-associated habitat; feature: organic feature; material: feces | place: Cameroon | collected 2013-10 ...
TAATCTACCTGGCATCAAACCAAAGTAGTCATTTTCAGAAAATCTCGCAGATGAATGTGCTTAATGCCATCAATATTGGTTTGACTGTAAAGCCTATCCATAGAAATCACGTATTTGGGATGACTGTCTTTTATCAATTTCAAATTGCCGAATTCACGCTCTACCGTTTCCTCAGAAGCCAGCAGATAGGTAACTTGCACATACGCCACACTATCCGCTTTCTCGGCAACAAAATCAATCTCAGCCTTATACATCTGACCAACATATACTTTATACCCCATCCTGCACAAATGGATATATACAGCGTTCTCCATCACCTTTTCGATATCAAAACGCCTGTTGCCACCTATAATATGATTCCTGATTCCCAGGTCTTCGAAATAGAACTTGTCGCCTAACTCGAAAAGTCGCTTGCCATGAATGTCGTATCTGTTAACTCGATCGATAATAAAAGCATTGCTTAAATACTCCAAATACGTGAGAATCATCTTGGCAGACGTTTCGGTGTTCTGGCTTTTCAGAAATTTTACAATACTCGTTGCTGAGAATTGTTTACCGATATTATCGCTCACAAACTTCAGCAGCGTTCGCAACAATGGTATGTTTCTGATGTTTTCTCGCTCTATGATATCACGAAGTACTATCGTATTATACACATTGTCAAGATAATCTTCTACCAAATCGGTATTTTCCAACCCTAAATTTCTCAACTGAGGGAGCCCGCCATACTGCAGATACAGGTTCAAGGAAGCATCATCATCCTTCAGTTCATGGAACGTCAGGAACTCTTCATAGCAGAGTCCTCTAATGCGATAAGCAATATATCTGCCTCTCAGGCGAGTTGCCAGTTCGCCCGATAGCATCTTGGCGTTGCTGCCGGTAATCATAATCTGGCAGGTATCATCCGATTGGATACTGAGGAGTGCTTTCTCGAAATCAGAAATCTCCTGCACCTCATCAATAAACAGATAGTTTTCCTTACCCTCAACGATGTTGGCTGCTACATAAGCCTCCAGATCCTGATAGTTGGCTATCATATCAAATGAGGTTTTCTCCTTATCTATATAGATAACGTGATTTTCTTCATTCTCAGCGATGTGATTATAAATTCGCCGCATCACACAACTCTTGCCGACACGCCTCTGACCCGTCAAGGCAATCATCATTCCACGTCCAAACATGCGTTCGATACGATTGGAATACCCTAGTCTTTCTAATATTTTTTGTTTCATACGAGTAAAACTTTTCGCAAAGATACTCTTTTTGTTTCACATAAGTAACAAAAACGATAGTTTTTTTGTTTTTATTACTTATAATTAACAGGTTTGGTACACATTGCGCCTCACAGGAAACGACAAGGGTCTATATGCCACGATGAAAAGGTGGCGTATAGACCCTTGATTATTTGGTGATAGTCGTAATCTACATCTCTGCTTTCTGTTTTTTATGAATTGCTTATCTGTTACCTCTAAGATAATATCTTATTTCAATTTTTCTATCTGTTCCTGGGTAAGACCGGAATACTTCATAATCAGATTGATGTCAACGCCATCAGCAAGCATGTTCCTGGCAATATCCAGGGCTTTCTGGTTCATTCCCTTTTCCATACCTTCAGCTATACCTTCACGCTTAGCAGTGTCAACGGAATTCTTGATGTCGCGATATGCCATCTTGCTGGTCTCATACTCCCTCATTTCCTGCGGAGTAAACTTGGCTATCTCGGCTTCCTCGAAGAGGCGGTCGAAGCCGAAGTCGGTCAGCAAGCTGATGTATCTTTCTTCTACCTGCTTCATAATCATCTGTTTTAAAAATCCATGCCGCAAAGGGCGACTCTATTTAAAAGAATGATAAAACATTTTCTAATTTAATAATTGCTTGGCAGAAACTTCTACTACCCCGCCATTTCCGTCACTAATGACCACAGGACGATTGTATAAAGCCTTTTCTACCAACATATCATGCTGAGCTTCAACTAAACCTGATTCAACTTTGTTGATAAAGCCCTCAATCTCACTTTCACTCATAATCCTTAATTATTTTAAATTTAACAATATCCTTAATCTTTGTTGGAAGCAGTCTACCTCCGAAAGCAACACGTTCTCCTTTATTTAAACTGTTATCAAATAGAATCCAGATATCCACTTCTTTCATAAATATCTCAAAAAGATTCTTAAGACCAGCCTTATACCTACGTTCAATTACAGGCAAAGGAATGTTATGCCCGCCACTCGCTACTCTATCAGCTACACGTCTTTTTGCAAGCTCTATACTATCCAGCCAAAAGAACAAGAGATGCACAACATACCCTTTTTCTTGTGCTCTGCGCACCAGGTTAATATAAGATCTGGTTGCTAAAGTAGTTTCTATGGAGAACGATTCACCCATTTCTAGCAAATCTTCTATTCTCCTAAGCATTAAACGCCCTGCTTCTATCGCTACTCCTTCAGGATTGAAAGGTGAGAGACCTTTTGCAATTTCGTCAGCATTAACAAATTCCTTAACGAGCAAAGACTTGGGAAGAATCGTCTTAGAAGCAGTCGTTTTGCCTGCTCCATTACAACCTGCTATTATATATAAATGCTTAACCATTTGATTCACATTTAAATTCTTTTGGATGCAAATATACTGCAAAATCTTGATGACGCCAAATATTTGAATGAAATTAACATCATTATTGGTCAAATAATACTAAATCCCCCATCCTGCTTCCTCAAGCGGGCTGGGGATTTTTCTTCAGTATAATCCCCCACACTTCACGGGAAACGACAAGGGTCTATATGCCACGATGAGAGGTGGCGTATAGACCCTTGATTATTTGGTGATAGTCGTAATCTACATCTCCGCTTTCAGCAGCTTTATCTCCTCTGCCGTCAGCCCCGTCATATCCATGACCGATGCATCAGATCTTTTTTCTCCCTGCCCACGCAAGAATTTTTCCGTGGGCAGGGAAAAATAAAAGTGGGTACAGGGATGGATAATTTCAAGAACATAACTTGTCGAAAATCTACACGACTTAACGATGCGCTTTATTAAAGTCTAATAAAGCGCATCGTTATAGTTTGCTACTTTAATGGGGCTATCATGCCCCCAAAGTATCAGAATTCAACGGTTCTGCTTCCGTCTTCTTCTGTGTGAATATGTACTCTTGTCACATCTTCTGGTAGAAGGTCTTCTATCAGTTCTGGCCATTCCAGAAAACATAAGTTTCCTCCATAGAAGTAATCCTCATATCCCATATCATAGACCTCGTCTATCTTTTTGATACGATAGAAGTCAAAGTGATAGATTGGGTCGCCATTCCCTGCGGTATATTCGTTGACAATGGCAAATGTAGGAGATGTGATGACATCATCTACTCCCAACTCTTCGCAGATAGCTTTGATAAATGTGGTCTTACCTGTACCCATCTTTCCGTAAAAGGCAAAGACTTTACCATCACCCATGTTGGCCAGAAATTCCTTGGCTGCAGCATGGATGTTTTCTAATGAATCAATTTTGATTTTCATATTTTGTTTCCTTTTCTTGTTTTCTTTTTCTAACGTCTTCTTGGTGTCAATGTAATGAGTGGTATCAGCATCTCTTCCATAGATATGCCTCCATGCTGGAATGTGTCCTTGTAGTAGGATACATAGTAGTTGTAGTTGTTGGGGTAGGCAAAGAAGGCATCACCATACGCAAATACATAAGTTGTGCTCAGGTTTGGAGCGGGCAATTGTGCTTTATGTGGCTCCTTGATTGTGAACACTTCTTTGGCATTGTAGGCAAGATTCTTGCCTAACTTATAGCGCAGGTTGGTGTTGGTATTACGGTCTCCTATTATCTTGATAGGTTTTGAAGCCCTAATACTTCCATGGTCGGTGGTGATGATGACCTTGAATTCGTCTTGCGATAAACGTTTGAATAGTTCTGCAAGAACTGAATGTCTCAGCCAACTCTGTGTAATACTGCGATAGGCAGATTCGTTGTTTGCCAATTCTCTCACCATCTTAGATTCTGTACGTGCATGTGAGAGCATGTCAATAAAGTTTACGACCAGTACATTGAGGTCGTTATTCTTGCATTCATTGTATTTATCCAGAAATCTGTCGGCTCCTGCAGAATCATTTATCTTGTGATAACTGAATGTGTAGTGCTTTCTGAATCTTTCCAACTGGGTTTGGATGAGAGGCTCTTCGTTGAGGTTTTTGCCTTCCTCCTGATCTTCATCTACCCATAGGTCAGGAAACATTTCTGCTATTTTGTTTGGCATCAGACCGCTGAATATTGCATTGCGTGCATACTGGGTGGCTGTTGGCAAAATACTCATATACATGTCTTCCTCGATATCGAATAGTTCTCCAATATCTTGTCCCAACATTTTCCATTGGTCATATCTGAAGTTGTCGATAACTATGAGGAATATCTTTTCCCCCTGATCCAGTTTTGGAAAAATCTTGGTTTTGAAGATGTCTGGACTCATGACGGGCTTACCTTCTATCGTCTTGCCGATATTCTTGGGATTTACCCATTCCAAGTAGTTCTTGGTGATGTATTTGGCAAATCCGATGTTGGCTTCTTCTTTCTGCATGGTAAGCAGTTCTGTCATCGAACTCTCGGTGTCGCTCAGTTCAAGTTCCCATTTTACCAGTCTCTTATATACTTCTACCCAATCCTGTACTGTCCGGCAATCCATGATTTGCATGGCGATTTGCTGATAGTCTTGCTGATAACCGCTTTGGGTTACTTCTGTGACTATATCTTTGCGATGTATGTTCTTCTTGAGAGAGAGCAATATCTGGCTGGGGTTGACCGGTTTGATGAGATAGTCTGCGATTTTTGAACCGATAGCCTGGTCCATGATGTTCTCTTCCTCGCTCTTGGTACACATGACTACAGGGGTAGCTGGTTGGATTTCCTTGATTTGCTGAAGAGTTTCCAATCCGCTAAGTCCTGGCATCATTTCGTCTAAGAGAATCAGGTCGAAGGTCTGCTGTCTGCACTGGTCGATAGCATCCGGACCATTGCTCACAGTTATAACTTCATATCCCTTTTTCTCCAGAAATATGATATGCGCCTTGAGAAGTTCTATCTCGTCATCTACCCAAAGTAATAAACCGTTGCTCATGTTTTTATTTTTTTAGGCGCTAAAGTACAAAGAATAATTGAATACTGGCAGAAGAATGCTATTAAAGTATGTTAATGTTAAGGAAAGTTTTTATTCGTATGATTCTTCTGGGTGTTCGTATGTTTCCTCTACTTTTATATAATAATTAGGTGAAGATTCCGTTCTTTATCCAAGAATCAGTTTATTAATCCAATTATTCATCAAATAAAAAAATAAGAAGAAATCAAGAAACAATGCTCAAAATTGTATTGATAATGCTTTGCGGAATAGGTACAGGTTATCTGCTCCGTAATAAGAACATGAGTTTTTTAGGTCGCATCATCACGGCGTTGATATGGGTACTCCTGTTCCTGCTTGGTATTGAAGTTGGCTCCAATCCTCGTATCATAGGAGGTATTCAGACCTTAGGTCTCGAAGCCGTTGTTCTTACTTTTGGTGGTAGTGCGGGCAGTGTGCTTTTTGCATGGGCATTGTGGAAGTATGTTACTGCTAAACAGATGAAGTCTTCTGGTTCCGCTGATACGGAGAAGGGAGGTAAGGCATGAAAGGTAGCTTGATTATAGTTGGTTTCTTTGTCTTAGGTATCATCGCTGGATTGTGTGATGTAGTTCCTGCCTGTTTTTTAGATAGTGATGTGAGTTATATTGCGCTCTGTTGCCTGATGTTCTGTGTGGGTGTCAGCATCGGTTGTGATACTTCTATTTTGAAGAGTTTCAAGAAGGTGAATCCTCGTTTGATGATGCTTCCGGTGATGACTATTTTGGGTACTTTAGCTGGGTGTGCAGCCGTATCTCTGGTATTAGGTCACCGTCAGCTTACCGACTGTTTGGCTATCGGTTCAGGATTCGGTTATTATTCCCTTTCAAGTATTTTTATTACTGAATATCGTGGTGCCGAACTTGGAACCATCGCTCTTCTTGCTAATATTAGCCGTGAAATTCTGACGCTTTTAGCCGCTCCGTTGCTGGCGAGATATTTCGGTAAGTTGGCACCTATCAGCGTAGGTGGAGCCACCACAATGGATACTACGTTGCCTATTATTACCCGCGTGTCGGGAGAGAACTTCATCATCGTTTCCATCTTTCATGGTTTCTGTGTTGATTTTTCAGTACCATTCCTGGTTACATTTTTCTGCTCTCTATAATCAGTTCTGTAATTTATCAGGAATGATATAAAAATACAAATGGCAGACTTCTCCAGCTATTTATTCTGGGAAAGTCTGCCATATTGTTTCTTTAAAAACCATCGAAATCAAAATATTCGTCTTCTAAGTCAAATTTGTCATCTTTGTCTTTCTTCTCCTCTTTGGATTTCTGGTTCTTATTTTCTTGCTTCTGAGTGTTTTCTGTGTCATCATCGAAATAGAAGACATCTTCATTCTCCTCAAGAGGTTCTTTCTTTTGGATTTCCTGCTTTGGAGTCTCCTTCTTTATGGTCTCTTGCTTTGAAGTCTCCTTCTTTGGAGTCTCCAGTTTTGGCTCTTCTACTTTAGGATCAACTACGATCATCTCATCCTCATTTCTTTCAACTTCAGTTTCTTTTTCAGAATTATTTTCCTTTGGAGTCTCTGTGTTGATGTCCTCTTTGATTTCAATGCCGTTATTATTTCCGGTTTGAGTATTCTCCTCTTTGATTTCTATAGACTCATTGCTGATGCTTGGTGCAACATCTTCCTTGATTTCTAATGAGTTGTCTATATCATTCTTGTCGTCAAGTATCTCTTCATCACCAGCTTCTGTCTGTTCTACTTTCTTTTTCTCTGTCACGATTTCTGTAGGCTCAGTTAAGAGAGGTGCGGCATTCTGTTTCAACTTGAGTGAAGCGAAGTGTTTCTGATAGAACTTCTCGTATTCATTATATGTGAACTGTGTGCCTAAGAGTTCGAGATTTTGTTCGCTGATGAGGATAGCTCGAGCCTTGTTGAGATGGCGGATGATAGCAGTCTGCTCCGACAGCGCATGTGCATATTGCCATGCTTCATCGTAACTTCTGAATCCTGACATAATCATTCTGTGCAGCCCATCTTGCTCCTCGATATTCATGTCGAAATTGCGCACAAGGTAATGGGTAAAGTTGTATTTAGCCATTTCAAAGAGCAACTGGTTCTCATTCACAGAGTCTGGCTGGTAAACAAGCATGAATACAAAGTTGGCATTGCGTTCATTCGTGAATGCTTTCTGTTGGGTGGAATCCTGGTTATTGAGTACAACACTTCTTCTGTTCCATACATCTTCCAAGTCAAACTTTCCACCATGCAGTCGTTTTCCCGCATTGACTCCATTGACTATCATACCCGCTATTTCGCTGATGCGGCTATTCGGATATTTCTCTACCACTTCCTGCATATCCTTGATGCAGGCATTGGCGTCACCATCGTTGAGCTTGCTCAATCCACCGATAAACAAGAATTTATCCCTGTTTTCTCCCAGTGGAAAACGCTCGGCAGATATGCGTGCATTGGCCTTAGCCTCTTGGTATCTGCTTGCCTTGAATGCCTCGTAGGTTGCCGCATAAAGAGAGTCTTCTATATGAACACCAAACTGGGCATTTTCTTTGTAGTATGGATCTGTAATCAATGTTGTCCATTGGCTTTCAGGATATTTCTTCTTCAGTTTCTGTACATAACGTTCTGCCTCTACCGGCATTTCCTTTCGGGAATATAACAGATAGAGGTGGTAATATACATCGTCCATGTGCTCAAAGTCATCAGCATAGTTGTCTTCCAATCTTCTGAGTGCTTTTTCGCTCAGGGAAAGATTGTCCAACTTATCCTTGAAGATAACGCCGGAATTCAACAGACCATCTTCCAACAGCTTGTTGCTGGCTTCTATTTGTTCTTCTGTAAAAGGAATCTGAGCCAGATAATATTCTCGCTTATGTGGATCGTTTTGTGCACTGTCTGTAATCTGTTTCAGAGAATCTTCCTTGATGGCTACATTAGCAAGAGAATCTCTTACTTCGTCTGTCATCTCTTCAGCACCTTGTGGCGCACTGACCACCGTCTTGTTGATGCGTTGCCAGTTATCTACATTTTCTCGTTTGCCCCATAGGCGTTGGAATTGGGTCTTACCCTGACTTACGGCTATAGGGTTGTAGAAATACCAGAGTCCTTTCTGTCCGATATTTCCTGTTGATGTATTGTTGTTCTTATTCGAATTGTGGTTTCTGTAGGCATTTCCACCGTTTTTTGCTTGTTGACGGTTGCTTTCTTCTTCTGCCAGTTTATTCTTTTCTTCTTTTTCTTTCTTCTTGAGGGCATCTATTACGCGGTCGATGGCTGCATTTCTTTCTTTTTCGCTCATCTTGGCAAGAGCCTGGAGAGAGTCCTGCAGGTGGACAGCTTCTGTATGAGGAACTAATTCATCAAGTATTTTAGAACGTTCTGCAAGAATCTTATAGTCTTTACGGTCTTTGTCAAGCAAGCCGATGGCTTCTCCGTAACAGCGTTGGGCATCACTGTATTTTTCCATACCCCAGTACAAGTCGCCTAAATGAAGCAAGAGCACACCTTTCTCAATACCACTGCGTGTCGCCTTGGCATTTCCTTTTTCGTATGCAGAGATGGCTTGGACGGTATCTTTCTCGTTGAGATAGATGTTACCTATTGCGTAGTATATCTGGTCCAGGTATTCCTTGTTGTTGTCTGATGCAGCCATACGTTTCAGGCGGCTGATCATCTGTTTGGCATTTCCTCTGGCCATCACCTCTGTCATGGAGATACGGGCATTGAATTCCAGTTCGTATGGAGGATTGAGACGTGTGACATGCTTGAAGGCTTTGTAGGCCTCCTGTTTTTTGCCAGTGGCAGCAAGCAACTGTCCTAAGAGAAACCATTCGCGCGCCTTTTGCTTCCGTCGCATCTCATGCTTGATTACTTTGCGGAGATAGGGGATAGCCTGTTCGAAGTCTCCAGTATGGATATAGTAATCAGCGTATGTATAGTCCCATTCTTTCTGGGCACGCCAGTGGATGCTGTCTCTTTGCATTTTACGGATTACGTCCTCTGCATCATACTGCCATCCTTGTTCGATATAACATTTAGCCAGCCAGGCCCTTGCTCTGCCGTAGATGGCTGGTTGGGTGGAGTAGAGGCGGCTCATATAGGAGAAAGTGGTTGCAGCACTTTCGAAATCGCCTTTGAAAAATTGGGAACGTCCCATCAGCAACCATGCTTTCCATAAGAACGGATTGTATTCCTTACGGCTCAACCATTCAATATCTTTTTCTGTTTTGCGACGGTTTTTGTTCCATTCCGGACGTTTTTTGATACTGTGTTGATGAATCGCTTTCTCACACTTGGTGATGGCTTTCTCATAATTGCCTTTTCCCAGTTCGCGGCTGTTTTTATTGCTTACGGTATAGAGAGGAATCATCTCCGTGAAGTTGTCCTTATTGCCGTTCTCTTTTTCCAATGAACCGTCAATATAGGCTAACGTACCATTATAATAGGTGTTATAACGGGCGTTGAAGGAATGCCACCAGCGGCTCTTCGCTGTATTCTTCTGCGTAGAGCAACTGCCAATACCAATTAGGAGTATAATTGATAATAGGGGAATGATATGTCGGAGATAATTTTGTTTCACTCTTGTATGATTTTAGAATGTTGTCTGCTGATCATCACTTTTTCTCAAGTGACAGCTTGTCTTTATTATACAACTTGTTTTGTAGGGCTTTTATTGTCTTACTGAGCATAAAAACCATGATACTGACAAAAATAATCGTGGCTCCTGATGGAACATTCAGCACATAACTGGCATAGAGTCCGATGATACAGTCTATCCATCCCAGGATGATGCTGGCAAAAATCATCTGCTTATAATTATAGGTGAACAGGTTGGCTGTCATCTGCGGAATTGTCAGCAAACTGATAGCCAGTACGATGCCCACCATTTTCAATGAAGCAACAATCGTCATGGCTATGAGTGTCATCATCAGATATTCTATCGCCGCTACCGGCAAGTGCTGCGAGCGTGCAAAGGTGCTGTCGAAAGCTACACTCTGAATCGGACGGAGGAAACAGGTGAATACGGCGATGGTGATACATGTCAGGATGCCCAATAGCCATAAGTCAGAACCTTCTATCGTCAGGATGCTGCCAAAGAGAAACGAAGGTAGGTCTGGCATGAAGCCGGGCGTGAGAAAGCAGCAGATAATTCCTACGCTCATTCCCAAGGTCCAGAACATGGCGATGGCAGAATCTTTCCTGACATCTTTTCTGGATGACATCCATTGAACGCCAAATCCGCTCAGTATGGCAAAGATCATGGCTGCCAGAATCGGATTGGTACCAGTGAATACGCCAATTCCTATTCCGCCAAATGATGCGTGGGTAATACCTCCGCTGATAAATACCAATCGGCGGGTTACGATATAAGTGCCTATGATTCCACACAGGATGCTTGTAAGGAAGGCGCCCAAGAGGGCATTCTGGAAAAATGTATATTGTAGAATGTTCATTTCCTATAAAATATTCTTTTTCAATCCTCGCTTAAAAAACTGATGACTTCATCTTTCAACTGGTCTGGCAAGTTGATGCCTCTGAGGATGAGGCTTCTGTTCCAGCCTGCCACTTCCTCCGGCTTCATTGTATATAAGACTTCGGCGAATTGTTCCACTTCTTCTTCGGAATAATCATCTGCCGCACGTCCTTTATACGTGTCTAATTCTTCGTCATCATAATATTCTATCTCTTTGGTTGCAGCTTCCATCATGCACTCCTGTTCGCATTTCGTGTTTTCTCCATTACAGGTGTTACACGAAACGCCTTCTTTTAGGGGCTCTTCTTCTCCTTTCCGTTGGGTGAAAAGTCCTATTAGTGCGCTTGCCAGTCCTAAGACAACCAATGCAATAATCAGGTAAATCATTCGATATCTTTTATTGTGATTATTATACCTCGCTGATCTCAAATCCTACTTTTTTCAGGTCTTCCCAGAAATGTGGATAGGATTTGCTTACCACTTCTGGATTGTTGATTTCCAGATAAGGTAACTTGAAAGCAACTGGTGCGAAGGACATGGCCATGCGATGATCCTCATAGGTATCTATGGCTTCGTAGGTCGGTTCGCAGGTTGCTCCATCCCAGATGAGTGTATTATTGTTCTCGTCTTGAATCACATAACCTACTTTTCGCAACTCTTTCTTGAGTGCTTCGATGCGGTCGGTTTCCTTGATTTTCAAACTGGCAAGACCGGTAAACTTGAATTTGATTCCCATCAGACAGCAGCATACTACAAATGTCTGGGCAAGGTCTGGTGAACCGGTAAAGTCGTAATCCAATCGAGGAAGCAGACATCTGTGGGCTTTCAGTGTAACAGTGGTCGGTGCACTGGTATGTATGTTTGCCTTGTCATCTCTATCCTCTGGATTTTGATTGTTCTCAAATTCGGTCTTGACACCCAGAAGACTGAAGATATATTTGACGACAGAGTCACCTTGCTTGGAACCATCCATCAGTCCCTCTAATCTGATTTCAGAATCGATATTTCCGTTCAAAGCCATCATTTCATACCAATAGGAAGATGCGCTCCAGTCGTTTTCGATCAGATACTTTCTTTCTTGGTATGGCTGAGGTTTTACGACAATTGTGTCCACGTCTGTCCATTCTGCTGAGGCTCCAAATTCGCACATGGTCCACAGGGTGAGGTCGATGTAGGGTCTTGATGCAATTTCTCCTGTAAGTTTGAGTTCCAATCCGTTTTTGAGAATCGGACCGATGAGCAGAAGAGCTGATATGTATTGTGAACTGATGCTTCCTACAACCTCCAGATGACCTCCTTCGAGTGCATGACCTTTGATGCGGAGTGGGGGATAGCCTTCTTTTTCTACATATTCGATGTCGGCGCCTAAATAGCGGAGTGCATCTACCAGAACACCGATAGGACGATTCTTCATCCTTTCTGTTCCTGTAATCGTATGTTCTCCTTCAGTAGCACTGAGGTAGGCTGTCATAAATCTCATGGCAGTACCAGCAGCCTTGATGTCTATCACCTCAGGCATGTTTTTCAAGGCATTGATGATCACTTCTGTATCATCACAATCACTCAGATTGCATGGCTGGATCTTACCGCCCGTCATGGCATGGATGATGAGGGCACGATTGCTGATGCTTTTGCTGGAGGGCAAGTTGATGGTGGCGTTGAGTGCCTTAGGTGCTTTTATCTTGTATTTCATCTTATTTTTTTATTATTTCTGAAATGATGGTGAATCCCATCCTTTATTTTTTGTTAGTATTATGTATTTCTTTTCTGAAAGAAGCTCTTTCCACAGGAATAGCCTTTTCTATAGCCAGACAGATTGGCAAGTCGATATCTTCGTCATTGTCTTGACTTCTTGTACCGTAATTGTCGTTTTTGATCTTTTTCGGACCAGGAATCAGCGGACTGTAATAAAGAACCTGTCTCATGCGGTATTTCTGCTCAGGTGTGAATCTGAAGCTCAAACTTATGGCATAGTCCATGAAATTGTCAGAATCCCATTCCTCTCCCGAATCATCGGAGCGTTTGATGAGTTCTTTCATCACAAGGTCCTTACCCGCCTGCTTATGCTGTTCAATATATGAAATCAGCCATCTGTCGTAGGCTGGTTTGTTATAGCTCTTGGTGTCTGTGCAGTAGTCTGTGTCTGTGCAACTTTCATTAGGTTCGCTTCCTGTGTCTGTATCTTTCTCTGCAAACACATGCCTGAGTCCTAAATAATGCCCTAACTCATGAGCCAGTGTGACATTGATGTCTCCAGAATCATAGGTGTATCCTTTGTATCCGTGATCTGCGGCTGTATATCTGGATGACTCTTGGTTGATATAGGAACTGTTGATGGATACACAGTATTCAAAAGACAAGCTGTTCTTATTGATGGCACCTTTTGCGTCCTTTAAACCATCTATTGCGGGATAGCCGTTTTGTTTGTAAGGTAGGTTGCTGATGCCAAGCGTTATGCTGTTGTCTTTTGTTTTCTTGAAGTTATACACCATGACGTTGATGTATTCATTCGGGTTCCATATAATCTTATTTTTCTTTTTGGTTTGATTCATGAAACTGTTGCAATCAATAGGATATTCCCCCGAATATTTGATATATTCCACTCCTGGGGTCTTCAGCTTTTTGCCAGATTCATCGTAGAGGGCAAGTTCAAACTGCACATGTATGTTCTCACTTGGCACATCTGCCCCCTCACCAAAGTTATATAATTTCCCTGCATAGAGGTCATTGACATTTTGCAGTATTGCTTTCAGACGGTCGTAAGATACATATTGATTCCTTTTATTGTTTTCATCTACGGCATTTTCATCCTGATACAGGACATGAAAAATCACTGGGAGATGATAGATGTAATCGTCTCCTATAATTTCATCACTGTCATGGTCTTGTTCATTGTCTGAATAGAATGGGTCTGGTTCTGACTCTTTACAAGATGAGAAAGTCAGAGCTACCAGAGCAAAGATGATAGATATGTAATACTTCATGCGCATACCTTATTAATATAATAAACCAACTGCAAAAGTACAAAAAATAATTTTTATTCAGTTATAAAATCATTAAAAAGTCCATCTTTTTATTGATAATATGGAAAATAACCTTCTTATTTTGTGTTTTTCCTGATGAACAAACGTATCAAAATCATAGTAAGTTCTACTTTTTGCCTGTTTTTGGTGATAAAATATACCAAAATGTTTGTTATTTCGGTGGTTATCTTTCAAATGTGTATCTTTGATGATATATATTTACAAAATTATACTAACATCAGTAAGTCTGCATTTTTTTATAGATTATAAATGTTATTGGGTCTTAACAATATGTTAGTGAATCGCTGAAGAATTACCATTTTGTAGATTTTAGACTTTACAAAATGTTAGGAAATAATGCTGTAAGTTACAGTTTTGCTGTTTTAAAGCCAAAATTGATTTAAATCAAAAGTAGGTGAAAAAATATAATAAAATTGCGTTAATAAAATATACAACTTATCGTTTTTTTGCCTATCTTTGCATCAGAAAAAGAAAGTAAAACCTAAAAACGTAAAGATATGAAAAGAATAATATTACTCTCTATGATGGTGATGCTGACCATTGCAAGCTTTGGTCGCAAGCACATCGAAAAGGCTACTGTTGTTGCAGATACCATTTTCTATGCTGAAAATATGAGCAACGTAGCAAATGCTAATCAGGCAAGTTACTACAGACTCCTTATGACCACCGGTTCTGGCATCAATAAGAAGGATGTTTTCAAGGATTACTATATGAATGGTAATTTGAGAGCTGAAGGTGGATATAGCTTCATCGATTTAGGAAATGATAGAAATACTGTCTTCAATGGTGAGGTGACCACTTACTATAAGAATGGTAAGGAAAAATGGCACGGCAAGTATGTAAATGGCAAGCGTGAAGGTTACTTTACACTGCAGCTTCGCGAAGGTGGTGTGGCAGTTGTACAGTTCAAGAACGGCAAGTCTGTTCACAATTACTTCACTGTAACTCAAAAGGATGGCACAATTGAGAAGAAACCTCTCTCTGAGATTCGTGCTTTCATGTAATATTCGATAAAATCTCTCTTATATAAATTAAAATTTTATGTTGATATGACCAAAAAGGGTTATCGTCCGTGAGGATGGTAACCCTTTATAATTATGGTATAATCTTGTATGATATGATTCTTATATTAAATGTCCAGATCAAGTTCTACCGGACAATGATCGCTTCCCATGATGTCTGTGTGTATCTTTGCGTCAGCGATGTTTGTCTGAAGCCTGTCTGATACAAGGAAATAGTCAATACGCCAACCGGCGTTCTTTTCTCTTGCTTTAAATCTGTAAGACCACCAGGAGTAGGTAACCTGCTCAGGATATTTGTATCGGAATGTGTCTGTGAAACCGTCATTCAGCAATTCGGTCATCTTTTCTCTTTCCTCATCCGTAAAGCCTGCGTTTTTGCGGTTGCCTTTCGGATTCTTAATATCTATTTCTTCATGTGCCACGTTCATGTCACCACATACGATAACTGGTTTCTTGGCATCTAAGTTCTTGAGAAATTTACGGAAGTCTGCTTCCCATGTCATACGATAGTCCAGGCGGCGCAGTTCAGTTTGGGAGTTAGGAGTATAAACAGTGATGAGGTAGAATTTCTCATATTCCAGTGTGATAACTCTTCCTTCATGGTCGTGCTCTTCCACTCCCATACCATAGCTTACGCTTAATGGTTGATGCTTGGTATAGATAGCAGTTCCAGAATATCCTTTTTTCTCAGCATAGTTCCAGTAGCTGTTGTATCCTTCAAACGTCAGGTCGAGCTGACCTTCTTGCATCTTGGTTTCCTGCAGGCAGAAAAAATCTGCATCCAATTCTTTGAACTGGTTTTCAAAGTCTTTACCTACGCATGCTCGCAAGCCATTGACATTCCATGATATAAACTTTAACATATTACTTAGTGTTTAATGTTTAGTGCTTAATGTTTGGTGCCCATAAGTAAACACGAAACATTAAGCACTATATATTAGATTCTTTTGCTTTCTCCGCGGAGCAGGTTCATGAACTCCTGTCGTGTATTGAGAGAATTGAATACACCGCTATAATCACTTGTAGTAGTGATGGAGTTCTGTTTTTCCACACCTCTCATCTGCATACACATGTGCTTGGCTTCAATGACCACCATGACACCTTGCGGATTGAGTGTTTCCTGGATGCAGTCCTTGATTTGCTGGGTAAGTCTCTCTTGTACCTGAAGTCGGTGGCTATAGATATCCACTACACGTGCAATCTTGCTCAATCCGGTAATTTTGCCATTTGGAATATAAGCTACATGTACTTTTCCATAGAATGGAAGAATATGATGTTCGCACATAGAGAAGAAATCAATATCTTTGACGATGACCATTTGGTTGTATGTTTCCTCAAAGAGTGCATCCGTCAATACTTTACGGGGATCCTGACTGTATCCGCGGGTCAATATCTGCATAGCCTTGGCTACGCGCATAGGAGTTTTCAAAAGACCTTCTCTTTCAGGATCTTCACCAAGCAGGTTGAGGATTTCTTTGTAATGTGCTGCGAGTTCATCCAAGCCCTCGCGAAATTCTGTTTCTGGATTCATTTTCTAATATTGAACGGTTATTTTTCCCTTGACAAGACAAGCTTGTCGGTAGCCCATAGCTCGGATTTTAGCTAACATCTTCTTAGCTTCTTCTAAAGAGCGGAAGTTACCGATTCTGCATATCCAGCGAGGTGAATAAAAGTGTACATATACAGGCTGGTCTGGAAATCTCATCTTGATGGCATTTCCTGTCTGTTCTGCCTTGAGACGGTCGTTGCGTGAGTTGCCGCCAGCAAAAGCCTGTACTCTATATCCTGTAACCTTGTAGCTACCACGCATCACTTTCTTGCGCATATCTACTATAGGTGTCTCTTTTTCTTCTTTTTCTGTGTTTGTCTTTCTGTTCGGACTTTCGTGTGAAACTGTCTTTTCATTGCCAGCTTCGTGGTGCTCTGCCTTTTTTACAGAGTCTGGGAGTGTTTTCTTCTGATTCTCAGAAGTTTTCTTCTGGTTGTCAGGAGTATTGTGTTTTGTTGGGGTTGTAGTTGGGATAGTTTTGTCGTCTTGTGGGATCTTTTTCCCATTGATTAATTCGTCTATAGCCTTGCTTTGGGTCACAGTGACAGTACCTAATCCTGGTGTCTTCTTTTGCAAGTGCTCCAGATAGGTCTGACCATTACTCGAAACAGTGATTCCGAGCATGATAGTAAAAAGTAGGACGAATTGTTTCATAACTTTCTTTTATCGTTTTGTTTATATGTCTAAAATGAAGGAACCATGCCTGTCCCTTTTTGGGGAGGTACAGGCATGGTTATGTGAAAGCAATTACTTCTTCCAAGCGTCGATGATACCCTTGAAATCAGCAGCCTTCAAAGAAGCACCACCGATCAAGCCACCGTCGATGTTTGGCTTAGCGAAAAGCTCAGGAGCATTGCTTGCCTTGCAGCTACCACCGTAGAGGATAGATGTCTCCTCAGCAGCCTCATTGCCATACTTCTCAGCTACGATAGAGCGGATGTATGCCAACATTTCCTCAGCCTGGTCTGAAGTAGCAGTCTTACCTGTACCGATAGCCCAGATTGGCTCGTAAGCAAGGATGATGTTCTTCCAAGCGTCAGCGCTCAAGTGGAATACAGAACCTTCCAACTCAGCCTTTACAACCTCATTCTGCTTCTCAGCCTCACGCTCCTCGAGAGTCTCACCGCAGCAGAAGATAACCTTCAAACCGTTAGCCAAAGCCAACTCTACCTTCTCCTTCAAGATCTCTGCAGTCTCGCCATAGTACTGACGACGCTCTGAGTGACCGAGGATAACATACTGAGCACCTGTGCTCTTTACCATCTCAGCTGAAACCTCACCAGTGAAAGCACCCTTAGCCTTGTCAGCGCAGTTCTCAGCACCGAGACCTACTACCTCAGAATCCAATACCTGAGCTACAGAAGCCAAGTGGATGAATGGAGTGCAGATTACAACATCACAGTTTGGTTTGTCTGCTACCAATGCCTCGTTGATTTCCTTTGCGAGAGCAACACCGTCTTGCAGGTTCATGTTCATTTTCCAGTTACCTGCTACAATTTTCTTTCTCATTTTCTTTTTCTTTTTAAAAGTTGATAATATTTTATTTGTATCTTCTTTTTCTCTTAACCAGGTTGACCATGCCCATAGGCGGTCTGCAATGGTGAGCAATACCAGTGGCAGTAGGAACCAGAGTACGGTTTGCAGAATTTTCCTTGCCATTCCTTCTGCTGGCAATTTGCCGTATTCGCTCTTTTCCAAAGGTTTGGTGAGCAAATCTTCTGCTGGTAATTCATTATGGCTCCATTTCTGGATGATGGTACCGTTGTGTAGCAGCATCAGTCCCGGATTACTCCTGATCATTGTCTTGAGCGTTGTGGCATCTGTGGTGTAGAATGGGTATTCTGCTCCCGTGATGTTTTGCCACTTGGCGATTTCCTTTTCTGTACTTGCAGTCAGACAGATGAATCGGTAGCCGTGGTCTTCTGCATATTCGTAGATCTGGTCTATCGTACCAAAGTTCGAATCGTCTGCCATAGCCAGGTTGGGCGAGATGAGCAGGAAGGAGTATCCCTTGTCATGGAGAACTTCCTGTGTGATGTCTTCCCCCTTTTTAGTATCTTCTATGCTGAAATCATGGATAGGAGGTACGTAACCTTCTTCGGTTTGTATGGTCTTGGAATCGATAAACTTCCATGTGGAGTCCGGATAGTTATCAATGGTAAATTCTTTCTGTTCGCCATTCTTCTCCAAGATAAAGGTTGTTTCAAATTGTGGCTGCTTGGCACCTTCTGGTATTTCCATGCCTTTCTCGATGTTTGCACCGATGTGGTATGGGCGGAAATCAAAGAGCGGCAAACTCCAGAGACTCCAGGTACTTAGGGCCACAGAAAAGAGTATGGTGTAATTGATGACTATCCATTGTGTCGGCTTGGAGATAAACCTGACCATCTGCAGTGGGAATCTCCAGAGTAAGATGGAGATTGCCAAGAGTATGATGTTCTTACCTAAGGTTTCAAAATTGGTCAATTTAATAGCGTCGCCGAAACAACCGCAGTCCTTGACAGGATTTGCGATAGCTATCCACGTAGTGATGAGTGTCATCACCACCATAGTCAAAAGTAAAATCTTGGAAGTGAGGCGCCTGCGTATGGCAAATAATAAGAAAATGCCAATAGAAAACTCCAATGTGGAGAGAGCAACAGAAGCGGTCAGCGTCATCCAGTCTGGTACGATACCAGATAAACCAAGCGGTTGGAGATAGTCCGTAATCTTATATTGAGTGCCCAATGGGTCTATGGCCTTCACATATCCTGAGAAAATGAAGGTCACTGCAACAATCAATCTTCCTAAGTTGACTGTCAACTTCTTGATAAGATTACTGATACTCACTCTTTATACCTATTTTTATATTGATGATTTATTCTTTTTCCTGCTCTTTCAGTTTGATAGCACCGAAAACGGAATAGTTGATGATGTCCATATAATTGGCATCGATACCTTCTGAGACTAAAGTTGCACCATGAATATCTTCGATTTCTTTCACGCGTTGTATCTTGGTGAGAATAAAATCAGTATAGCTGCTTACTCTCATAGATCGCCACGCTTCGTCATAGTCGTGATTCTTCTTCAGCATCAATTCCAAAGCTTCCTTGGCATGCTGGTCATAGAGCTCCATTGCTTCATCGGCTGTCATATCCACCTCATCTACAAACCCTTTTTCCAATTGTATGATTCCTACAATACCATAATTGATAAGTGCGATGAACTCCGGGCGAATACCTTCGCCTACCAAGGATTCTTTCTTGATTTCAAGCGAGCGGATGCGTTTCGCCTTGATGTATAGTTGGTCGGTAAGGGAAGATGGGCGCAAGATTCTCCAAGAAGCTCCATAATCATGCAACTTCTTTTGGAAAAGGGTGCGACACTCTACCATTACGTCCTTAAACTGCTGTTCTGTTTTTGATAATTCTGCCATATTATTTTCGAAAATCGCTGCAAATTTACGCATTTATTATGAAATAGCCAAATAATTATTTTGTATTTTACATAATTTGCAGTAACTTTGCACCCCGAAAAGAAAAAATAATGAGAAATTTATCCAATGCCGAACTGGCGCAAATATTAGACAAAGATATATTCCATAAGATTTCTGATGCAGCGGATTCGTTGCATCTGGAGTGTTATGTGGTAGGTGGTTATGTACGTGATCTCTTTCTGGAGCGTCCTTCCAACGATATTGATGTCGTAGTGGTGGGAAGTGGTATCCAGGTTGCTTCTGAATTGAAAAAGATGCTTGGCAAAAAGGCGCATCTTTCTGTGTTTCGTAATTTTGGTACTGCACAGGTGAAGTATAAAGATACAGAGGTGGAGTTCGTGGGAGCCCGTAAAGAAAGCTATCAGCGTGATTCTCGTAAACCGATTGTGGAGGACGGAACATTAGAGGATGATCAGAATAGACGTGATTTTACCATCAATGCCATGGCTGTTTGTCTGAATAAAGAAAGATTTGGCGAATTGGTAGATCCTTTTGATGGTGTATATGATATGGAAGATGGCATCATTGCTACACCACTGGATCCAGATATTACTTTTTCCGACGATCCGCTTCGTATGATGCGTTGTGTCCGTTTTGCTACCCAGCTTAATTTTCAGATAGAGCCGGAAACTTATGAGGCTTTGAAGCGAAATGCCGACCGTCTGAAGATTATCAGCGGCGAACGCATTGCTGATGAATTGAATAAGATTATGCTTGCTAAACATCCAAGTTCCGGTTTCTATTATTTGAAGGATACGGGGTTGCTCGAATTGATTATTCCTGAACTGTGTGCACTTGATAAGGTGGAAACCCGCAACGGGCGTGCTCATAAAAACAACTATGAGCATACAATGGAGGTTCTGGAGAATGTATGCAAACATTCTGATAATCTCTGGCTTCGCTGGGCTGCTCTGCTGCATGATATAGGAAAACCTAAGAGTAAGCGTTGGGACAACAGTATTGGTTGGACTTTCCATAACCATAATAATATAGGAGCTAAGATGATTCCTTCTATGTTCCGCAGGATGAAGTTGCCTATGGATGCCAAGATGAAATACGTGCAGAAACTCGTAGAACTCCACATGCGTCCTATCGTGATAGCTGATGAGGAGGTGACAGACAGTGCTGTACGTCGCCTGATGAATGACGCTGGAGATGATATCGATGATCTGATGACGCTCTGTGAAGCTGATATTACCAGCAAGAACCATGTACGTAAGCAGAGATTCCTCGATAATTTCAAAATGGTGCGTGAGAAACTTGTTGATCTGAAGGAAAGAGACTACAAACGTTTGCTCCAGCCATGTATCGATGGTAACGAAATCATGGAGATTTTCCATCTGAATCCTTGCCGTGAGGTAGGACTTCTCAAACAGGCTTTGAAAGATGCGGTACTTGATAATAAGGTGCAGAACGAGCGGGAACCTTTGATGGAATTGCTCATGAAAAAGGCTGCAGATATGGGGTTGAATGTATAAAAGATATGGATTTATATATAAAAATAATAGGCTTGTACAGATAAAAAGCAAAATAGTCCTTACGAATAATCGGTGGGGACTTTTTTGTTTAATTTATAAGAAAACTATAAATACTGAATAATTTTTGTTAAAAAGATAGGTGGTAAGCGACAAGTTTGCCATATTATTAGTAATTTTGCACAGTCAAAACTTAAAGGAATCTTAGAGTTTCCCAAAAAGACTACGTCATTCAGGATGTTTTGGCGGAGGTAGTGAGGCATGTGAGCCTTGCTTTTTATATTTAAAGTAATAATCATTATAATAATATAAATAGGTATGAAAATTAAAAACGTTTTGTTTGTTGCAGCAGTTTGTGTTCTTGCTGCTTTGACATCATGTGGTGGAAGTAAGAAGGGCGGTCTGCCTAACTTCGGCGACGATGAGTTCGCTGTGGCTACTATCGGTACTTCCAGTGCCGCATTGCAGACTACCTATCCTGCTACCATCAAGGGTATTCAGGATGTTGAGGTGCGTCCTAAGGTTTCTGGCTTCATTACAAAGGTTTTTGTACATGAGGGTCAGACTGTATCAGCAGGTCAGGCTTTGTTCTCTATCGATAGCGAGACTTATCAGGCTGCTGTCCGTTCAGCTGCTGCCGCAGTCAATACAGCTAAGGCTCAGGCTAACACAGCAAAGTTGACTTACCAGAACAACAAGAAGTTGTATGATAGCAAGATTATCGGTGAATATGAACTTTCTACAGCAGCTAACAGCTATGCAACCGCTAAGGCACAGGTTGCTCAGGCAGAGGCTGCTCTGGCTTCAGCCCGCGAGCAGTTGGCTTGGTGTACCGTTACCAGCCCTTCTGCAGGTGTTGTAGGTAGCCTTCCTTTCAAGGTGGGTGCTTTGGTCAGCGCTTCTGGTCAGGCTTTGACTACCATTTCCAACATCAGCACTATGGAGGTGTTCTTCTCACTCTCTGAGTCTCAGATCTTGAGCATGTCTAAGACCAGTGGTAGTGTTCAGGCAGCCATTGCTGCGTTCCCAGCTGTTAAGCTGCAGTTGGCTGACGGTTCTATCTATAATCACCCAGGTAAGGTAGTCAAGATGAGTGGTGTCATCGATGCTACTTCCGGTTCTATCTCTCTCATCGCTCACTTCGCTAACCCAGAGAAGTTGCTGAAGAGTGGTGGTGCAGGTTCTATCGTGGTTCCTAACGATCATAACAGCGCTATCGTCATCCCTCAGGAGGCTTGCTCTCAGGTTCAGGATAAGATCTTCGTTTACATTGTAACCAAGGATAACAAGGTGAAGTATTCTGAGATCAAGGTAAATCCACAGGATGATGGCAAGAACTATATCGTAACTTCTGGTCTCCATGTAGGCGACCGCATCGTCTTGAAGGGTATCACCAAGTTGACCGATGGCCAGCAGATCAAGCCTATCACTCTGGAGCGCTACAATCAGAAGATTGCTGAGGCTACCAAGTTGAGTGAGTCTCAGGACAATGCTCATGCATTCGCTACAGCTATGGGCGGCAAGAAGTAATATATAATTTAAGGTATAAAGAAAATAAGTAAATTATGTCATTTACAAACTTTATAAAGCGCCCAGTACTTTCGACGGTGGTTTCCATCTTCTTCGTCTTGCTGGGTATCATCGGCTTGGTATCGCTGCCTATCGAGCAGTATCCGAATATCGCGCCGCCTACCATCTCGGTATCTACTACCTATCAGGGTGCTGATGCCCAGACGGTGTTGAACTCTGTCATCGCTCCTCTGGAGGAGAGTATCAACGGTGTGGAGAACATGACCTACATGACCTCTTCTGCGTCTAACTCTGGTTATGCCAGCATCACCGTTTACTTCAAGCAGGGCTCTGACCCAGATATGGCTGCGGTCAACGTACAGAACCGTGTATCTCAGGCGCAGTCTCTGTTGCCAGCCGAGGTTACCAGGGTGGGTGTCACCGTAACCAAGCGTCAGAGTTCTAACGTCATGATGTTCGCTCTGACCACAGACGACGGCCGTTACGACGACCAGTTTGTTACCAACTACGCCCTGATCAACGTCATTCCTCAGTTGAAGCGTATCAATGGTGTGGGTGATGTGCAGAGCCCTTCTACCCGTAACTACTCTATGCGTATCTGGTTGAAGCCAGAGAAGATGAAGGAGTTCGGACTGGTTCCTTCTGATGTTTCTCAGGCTTTGGCAGAGCAGAATATCGAGGCTGCCCCTGGTAGCTTTGGTGAGAGCTCTGATATGCAGTATGAATATACCTTGCGTTACAAGGGTCGTTTGAAGACTCCATTGGAGTATGAGAACATCCTCATCAAGAGCAATACTTCCGGTCAGACTCTCCGTCTGGGCGAAATTGCCAAGGTTGAGTTGGGTGGTTTGCAGTATAATGTAAACCTGCTCAATGATGGTCAGCCTGCCGTGATGGGTATGGTTCAGCAGATTGCCGGTTCCAACGCTACCCAGATTGCCAGCGACGTAAAGAAGACGCTTGATGAACTGGAGAAGAGTTATCCTCCAGGGTTGAAGAATGTCATCCTGATGGATGTTACCGAGTTCTTGTTCGCATCTATCGAGGAGGTTATCTTCACCTTGATCATCACCCTGGTACTGGTGTTCATCGTAGTGTATATCTTCTTGCAGGACTTCCGTTCTACGCTGATTCCTATGATTGCCGTACCTGTGGCTTTGATTGGTACGTTCCTCTTCCTCTGGATCTTCGGATTCTCCATCAACCTGCTTACGCTGTCAGCCCTGCTGCTGGCTATTGCGATTGTGGTCGATGATGCCATTGTGGTGGTCGAGGCGGTTCACGCCAAGCTCGACCAGGGTTACAAGAGTGCCCTTACTGCATCTATCGATGCGATGAACGAAATCTCCAGCGCCATCATCTCTATTACATTGGTGATGTCTGCCGTGTTCGTTCCTGTATCATTCATCGGTGGTACTTCCGGTTACTTCTACCGTGAGTTCGGTGTAACCATGGCGGTATCTATCGTTATTTCGGCTATCAACGCGTTGACTTTGTCTCCTGCACTCTGTGCCGTGTTGCTGAAGCCACACGAGGAGGGTCACGAGAAGAAGATGTCTTTCGTGGATCGTTTCCACGCAGGATTCAACTATCAGTTTGAGAAGATTACCAATAAGTATAAGGGTGGTGTCAAGTGGGTTATCAATCATGGCATCATCGCTGGTAGCCTCGTGGCTGTCAGTATCGTAGGTCTGGTTGCCCTGATGGGTACTACCAAGACGGGTCTGGTGCCTGATGAGGATACCGGTACTATCTTCGCTTGTATCTCTACTGCTCCTGGTACTTCTCAGGAACGCACAGCCGAGGTGGTTAAGCAGGTAGATAAGATGCTGGCTAACAACCCAGCCATCGCAACCCGTAACGCCATCATGGGTTATAGCTTTATCGGTGGTGCCGGTTCTAACCAGGGTACCATCATCGTGAAGCTGAAGCCATTCGAGGAGCGTCCGGGTGGATTCTTCCACCGTATCAAGGAGGCTTGTACCGGTGGCGGTATTGAGGCGCTGTTTGTCAACCCAATGGAATACACTTCTGTGTTGGGTATGATCTACAAGCAGACTGCTGCCATCAAGGATGCACAGGTTCTTGCCTTCGCTCCACCTATGATTTCCGGTTTCTCTGTACAGAATGGTATCACCATGACCATGCAGGATAAGACCGGTGGTGACTTGAACAAGTTCTATGACAATGTGAAGAAGTTCCTGGCTGAGTTGAACAAGCGTCCTGAGATTCAGACCGCCCAGACTCAGTACAACCCTAACTATCCACAGTATATGGTAGATGTAGATGTTGCCAAGACCAAGCAGGCTGGTATCTCTCCATCTACAGTATTGTCTGTAATGCAGGGTTATCTCGGTGGTCTCTACGCATCTAACTTCAATGCCTACGGTAAGCTCTACCGTGTGATGATTCAGGCTGGTCCTGAAAATCGTATGCGTCCAGACGATTTGAATAAGATTTACGTTCGTTGTGCTGATGGTACCATGTCTCCAGTAAGCGAGTTCGTAAACCTGAAGAAGATTTATGGTCCATCTAACATCACACGATTCAACCTGTTTACCTCTATGGATGTATCTGTAACTCCTAACAGCGGTTACTCTACTGGTGACGGTATGAAGGCGATTGCTGAGGTTGCCAAGCAGACATTGCCAGAAGGCTATGGTTATGAGTACTCTGGTTTGACCCGTTCTGAGGCTGAATCCAGCAACTCTACAGGTTTGATCTTCGCACTCTGTATCGTATTCGTTTACCTCATCTTGAGTGCCCAGTACGAGAGTTACATCTTGCCTCTGTCTGTGGTATTGTCTATCCCATTCGGTTTGGCAGGTTCGTTCATCTTCACCAACCTCTTCGGTCACTCTAACGATATCTACATGCAGATTTCGTTGATTATGTTGATCGGTCTGTTGGCTAAGAACGCCATCCTGATCGTACAGTTCGCCCTCGAGCGTCGTCGTACGGGTATGGCTATCAAGTACTCAGCTATCCTGGGTGCCGGTGCCCGTCTCCGTCCTATCCTGATGACCTCTCTGGCGATGGTTATCGGTCTGTTGCCTCTGATGTTCGCATCTGGTGTAGGTAAGAATGGTAACCAGACTTTGGGTGCTGCCGCCGTAGGTGGTATGTTGATTGGTACTCTCTGTCAGATCTTCGTGGTTCCTGCTCTCTTCGCAGTCTTCCAGTGGTTGCAGGAGAAGCTGACTCCATTGAAGTTCGAGGATGAGTTGAACGAGGAGGTAGCTGCCGAGTTAGAGCAGTATGCCAATGCCGCTCATCAGCAGAAGGGTATCGAGAAGAAGTAATAACGCAATGTAACTTCAAAGGAAACAATGAAAAAGAATTTAAATATCATCATATTGGGTCTCGCAGCGCTCTCTCTGAGCAGCTGCAAGACTCTCTACGGAAAGTATGAGCGTCCGGATGTGAAGACCAGCGGTATCGTTCGCGATGTAGCTTCTGATACAGATACTTTGGCTGTAAAGGATACTACTACTTTTGCCAACATTCCTTGGCGCAGTGTCTTTACCGACCCTCAGCTCCAGTCAATCATTGAGAAGGGATTGAACAACAATGTCAACCTCCTCAATGCGGCTTTGAACGTGAAGATGGCAGAAGAGCAGTTGAAGTGTGCCAAGTTGGCCTTCGTGCCTGCCTTGTCTTTCTCTCCACAGGGAACTATCGCTTCTTGGGATGGCAACGCTGCTACCAAGACTTACAGCTTGCCTGTTACAGCCAGTTGGATGGTTGACCTCTTCGGCAACCTGCTCTCTCAGAAGCGTGGTGCTCAGATGGCTCTTCTTCAGTTGAAGGATTATCAGGTATCGGTAAAGACCAACCTCATCGCCAACATCGCCAATATGTATTATACTTTGTTGATGCTCGACAAGCAGGTGGAGCTGGTTAACAATATGGAAGGATTGACCAAGGATACCTGGGAGACGATGAAGGTATTGAAGGATACCAAGATTGGTTATCGTGGTACTTCTGTTCAGGCTGCCGAGAGCAACTACTATGCAGTGTTGACTCAGAAGACCGACCTGATGCGTCAGATTCGTGAAACAGAGAATTCCTTGAGCCTTCTTATTGGCGACCAGGCTCATTCCATTGCCCGTGGCAAGCTGGAGAATCAGAGTCTTCCTGCAACATTCTCTACCGGCGTAGGCATCCAGTTGCTCAACAACCGTGCTGATGTTCACGCAGCCGAGATGAACTTAGCTCAGTGCTTCTATGGCATTGAGACTGCCCGCAGCAAGTTCTATCCATCTATCACCATTTCTGGTACAGGTGCATTCACCAACTCCGCTGGCGCAGGCATCGTGAATCCAGGTAAGTGGTTGCTTTCTGCTGTTGGTTCATTGGTTCAGCCTATCTTCCAGAATGGTAGAATCATCGCAGGATTGAAGGTAGCTAAGATGCAGTATGAACAGGCTTACAATACTTGGCAGGATGCCGTACTGAAGGCTGGTAGCGAAGTAAGTAATGCCCTCGTGCTCTACAACTATTCTGATGAGAAGAGTAAGGTGGAGGCTAAGCGCATCACCGTACTCGAGCAGAATGTGGAGGACACACGTAAGTTGATGTCAGAGGCTGGTGGTTCTTACCTTGAGGTAATCCAGGCACAGTCTTCGCTGCTCAACGTACAACTTTCTAAGGTAGCTGATGACTTCTACAAGATGCAGGCAGTAGTAAATCTCTACTATGCATTGGGTGGAGGAGCTAAGTAGTTTATAGTTAATAATTAATAGTTTATAGTTATGGCTAGTATAATAAGTCCAAAGGCAGAGGTTTCTCCAAAGGCTAAGATTGGAGACAACTGCAAGATCTATCCATTCGCCTATATTGAGGACGATGTGGTCATCGGCGACAACTGTACCATCTATCCATTCGTGAGCATCATGAACGGTACTCGCATGGGTAATAATAATAAGGTGTTCCAGGCAGCCGTTATCGCTGCCCTCCCACAGGATTTCAACTTTACCGGTGAGGAGAGTGAGGTAGTGATTGGCGACAACAATACCATCCGTGAGAACGTGGTTATCAACCGTGGTACTCACAAGGGTGGCAAGACCGTTCTGGGCAACAACAACTTCCTGATGGAAGGTGCCCATATCTCTCACGATACCGTAATCGGCAACGGTTGCGTATTCGGTTATGGTACCAAGATTGCAGGCGACTGCGTGATTGGTAACGGTGTCATCTACTCAACATCTGTAGTAGAGAATGCCAAGACCCGAGTAGGTGATTTGGCAATGATTCAGGCAGGAACTACCTTCTCTAAGGATATTCCTCCTTATATCATTGCTGGTGGTAAACCTGTGAAATATGCAGGCCCTAACACCATCATCATGGAGGCTGCTGAAGTTACCGAGAAGGTTCGCAAGCATATTGCGAATGCCTACCGATTGGTATTCCATGGTCAGACATCCCTCTTTGATGCCATCAACCAGATCAAGGATCAGGTGCCAGATGGTCCGGAGATTCAGAATATTATCCAGTTCCTGGAGAGTTCTGAGAAGGGTGTTATCACCAAGATGTAAGTTTATTCTCTCTTAAATGTAATAGATGAGCTTTGTTTTCATGACGAAGCTCTACTTAAAATCGGTAAAATTTAAAGTCATACCTATTTGAATTTTACTCCGTATGTAGAAAGGACTGGCCGTGAGGTCGGTCCTTTTCCTTGTTTGGTATGTTTCTTCATCCTCCGGACTGAAACACTGTGAATTTACGTGAAATTCATTGATGTTTCCCAAAAATACTTATTAATAACTGTTAAAGGTTCGTTTATGTCCTTATTTTTTTGTTACTTTGCACAAAATTTGGTGTATTATACCCTTTTGTGAAATGAGAAAGAAACAATATAAGCCAAGCAATCATCGTGGATTGCAGATGGTCACTTTATGTATAAGTACCTCTATGGTACTCGTTTTGTTGGGTTTTGTCATCTTTTCGGTCCTCATGGGTCGAAACTTGTCGTCGTATGTCAAGCAGAATCTTGTAGTAACGGTGATGTTTGAACAGGATATGACTAATTCAGAAGCTGTTCAGATGTGCAAAACCTTAAAGGCTCGTCCTTTTGTGAACAACTTGAATTATATCTCCAAGGAACGCGCTCTGAAGGAGGCTACCCGCGATTTGGGTGCAAATCCAAGCGAGTTTGCAGGTGTAAACCCATTCCAGCCTTCTATAGAAATCACAACAAAGGCCGATTATGCTAATAATGATTCCTTGAAATGGATTTCCAAGGAATTGAAGGCGTATCCGAGAGTTACCGAGGTTTCTTATCAGCATGATTTGATAGAAAAAGTAAATGAATCTTTGGCAAAGATAAGTTTAGGTTTGCTGATTGTTGCTGTGTTGTTGACATTCATCTCTTTCTCGTTGATCAACAATACGGTAAGATTAGGTATCTATGCACGTCGCTTCTCGATACATACGATGAAGTTAGTAGGTGCTTCATGGAATTTTATTCGTGCTCCTTTTATTCGTAGAGCGATTTTGATAGGTCTGTTATCTGCATTCTTAGCAGATGCATTCTTAGGAGGATGTATCTATGCTTGGTATCTGAACGAACCAGAATTGCTGACCGTTCTCGGTTGGGAAGAACTTGCCATCACAGGTGGAGCGGTATTCCTCTTCGGAATCATTATCACTTCATTGTGTGCAAGCATCTCTGTCAACAAGTTCCTGAAGATGAAGGCAGGCGATCTTTATAAGATTTAAATTCAACATTAAACTATTATATATTCATGGATAGAAGAAATTTGGCATTTGATAAGGTCAACTTTATCTTGTTGGCCATCGGTATGGCTATTGTTATCTTAGGTTTTCTCCTGATGAGCGGTGCTGGCTCTAATGAGAATACTTTCGATATGGACATTTTTAGTACTCGTCGTATAGTGGTAGCTCCTACAGTTACACTGATAGGTTTTCTGTCTATCATTTATGCAGTCATTCGTAAACCAAAAGATAAATAACAAATGAATTGGATTGAAGCTTTGGTCTTGGGTCTTATCCAAGGTCTTACCGAATATCTGCCAGTGAGCAGTAGTGGTCATCTGGCTATCGGTGCACATCTCTTCGGCATCAATGGAGAGGATAACCTGACTTTTACAATTATGGTGCATGTGGCTACTGTGTTGAGTACATTGGTCATTCTATGGAAAGAAATCGACTGGATATTGAAAGGACTCTTCAAGTTTCAGATGAATGAGGAGACAAAGTATGCCCTTAATATCGTTATCTCTATGATTCCTGTTGGTATCGTAGGTGTATTTTTCAAGGATCAGGTAGAAGAAGTCTTTGGCTCAGGTCTGCTCATCGTTGGCTGCATGCTCATCGTGACCGCTATCCTCCTTACGTTCTCTTACTTTGCAAAACCACGTCAGAAGGAAAATATCAGCCCTCTGCATGCTTTCATCATTGGTCTTGGACAGGCACTTGCTGTTTTGCCTGGTCTGTCACGCTCTGGTACTACCATTGCTACGGGTCTTTTGCTCGGCGATAAGAAGGAGAAGATGGCACAGTTTTCATTCTTGATGGTGATTCCTCCTATCTTGGGTGAGGCATTGCTCGACCTGTTGAAGGGGCTGAAGGGCGAAGAGGCATTGGGCGGTATTGATGCCTTCCCTATGCTTGTAGGTTTTATAGCAGCATTTGTATCTGGTTGTCTGGCTTGTAAGTGGATGATCAACATCGTAAAGAAGGGTAAATTGGTGTATTTCGGTATCTATTGTGCTATCGCCGGTGCAGTTACCATTATCTGTTCATTAATGTAATATATGGATTTCAGAAAAGGAGAAATTATAGCTATCGACAAGCCTTATCGGATGTCGAGCTTCGGAGCTTTGGCGCATGTACGCTATCTGCTCAGCAAGAAACTTGGCTTCAAGGTAAAGATAGGACATGCTGGTACGCTTGACCCCCTTGCTACTGGTGTCCTGGTGCTTTGTACAGGTAAATGTACCAAGCAGATAGAGCAGTTGCAGACTCATACCAAGGAATATACGGCTACGCTCCAACTTGGTGCCACTACGGCAAGTTATGACAAGGAGCATTCTGTAAATCATACTTATCCTACTAAGCATATCACACGAGAACTGGTAGAGGAAGTTTTGAAGCAGTTTGTCGGTGAAATACAGCAGGTTCCACCTACCTATAGTGCGGTAAAGGTGAATGGCGACCGCTCTTATGCCTTGCGACGTGCAGGTGAGGAGGTTCAGCTGAAACCAAAGACTGTTAGGGTGGATGAGATAGAGTTGACCGACTATGATGATGAGCAGAAAACTGCAAGCATCCGTGTTGTCTGCGGCAAGGGTACTTATATCCGTTCGCTGGCCCGTGATATCGGTAGAGCTCTCGATAGCGGTGCTTTCCTGACAGCTCTCCGTCGTACCAAGGCAGGAAGTTTCTCGGTAGAGAACTGTATCGACTTCGACCGTTTTCAGGAATGGCTTGATGCACAGGAGTTGGAGGATAGTATCCTTGACAACAATCAACCGGCTTCTCATAAAAAGAATCATAAGTAATAATCAGAAAGGAGAAAAATATATAACATGAAACTATCACAATTCAATTTTAAATTGCCAGAGGCACAGGTTGCACTCTATCCACATAAGGCAAAGCGTGTCGTAAAAACTGCTAACGGTGAGCGTACTTTCGAAGTGACTCGTCGTGATGAATCCCGTCTGATGGTTCTTCACAAGAAGTCAGAGAAGATCGAAATGTACAAGAAGGATGCCGAAGGCAATGACATGGTCGATGCTGAGGGTAATCCAGTATTCTTGCAGTTTAAGGACATCGTCAACTATTTCGATGAGGGTGATACCTTTATCTTCAATGATACGAAAGTTTTCCCTGCTCGTCTCTATGGTACCAAGGAGAAGACTGATGCCAAGATAGAGGTGTTCCTGCTTCGCGAGTTGAACCAGGAAATGCGTCTCTGGGATGTATTGGTAGAACCAGCCCGCAAGATTCGTATCGGCAACAAGTTGTTCTTTGACGATGTGAACGAGATGGTAGCCGAGGTAATCGACAATACTACCAGCCGTGGCCGTACCCTTCGTTTCCTTTATGATGAGGATGGTCAGCACGATGTCTTCAAGCGTTCTTTGTTTGCTCTGGGTGAGGCTCCATTGCCACGCTATATTATTGACAAACGCGAGAACCACCATGCTACCGAGGAAGATATGGATGACTTCCAGTGTGTATTTGCCGAGAAGGAAGGCGCTGTTACTGCACCTGCTACTGGTCTTCACTTCTCACGTGAGTTGATGAAGAAACTGGAGATTTGTGGCATTCAGCCAGCTTTCATTACCTTGCATTGTGGTTTGGGTAACTTCCATGAGATTGAGGTGGAGGACCTCACCAAGCACAAGATGGATTCTGAGCAGATGATTATCGGCAAGGAGTGCTGTGATCTTGTCAATCAGACCAAGTTGGCTGGTCACCATGTATGTGCTATCGGTACCAGTGTGGTCAAGGCTACTGAGTCTGCTGTCGGTACTGACGGTATGTTGAAGGAGTTCGATGGCTGGACCAATAAGTTCATCTTCCCTCCTTACGATTTCGGTCTCGCAGACTGTATGGTTGCCAATTTCTATCATCCAGAGTCACCGCTCATGATGAGCACAGCTGCTTTTGGTGGTTATGACCTCGTCTATAGTTGCTACAAGAAGGCTGTAAAGAACGGATATATGTTCGGCTGCTTCGGTGATTCCCTTTTGATTTTGAATGATTAAGCCTATATCATGCACAAAGTATATTTGAGCTTAGGTACGAATTTGGGCAACAGAAAGCGCAATATTCGTGAGGCTATTGAAAAGATAGAAGAGCTGGTTGGCGTGGTAGAGCGCCAGTCAGCTCTTTATGAAACCAAGCCTTGGGGGTTTTCTTCTCCCAATGATTTTATCAATGCCTGTGTACTGGTGGATACCATATTGGCTCCTCGCCAACTTCTTGAGGCTACGCAGAAGATAGAGTGCGAGATGGGCAGGGTAGGTAAGTCTGTGGATGGTGAATACCATGATCGTATTATTGATATTGACATATTGATATATGATGATTTAAAGATTGACGAACCTGATTTGAAAATTCCACATCCTTTGATGGAAGAACGTGAGTTTGTCATGGTTCCATTAAGGGAGATACTTTGCGATTACTTTTCCTGATTTGACTAGATGCTTTTTCTGGATTCAGGAATGAAAAGAAAGATTTTTTGAAAATATTCTCAGAAATGTTTTGAGGTTTCGATTATTTATTATACATTTGCAAATGTATTCCATTTCGGTGGATGTATTATATCTAACAACATGAATCGTTTCATGCTGAGTAAAAATAAATCTGTCTCTTTGTGTAAAGGACAAAACCAAGGAGAATTTTCTCCGTCTAGTAATGTATTGAAAGACATTATGTCTCCCTGTGGTGTACAAAACGGGGTGTCCCCCGACTATGTTTCTAAGGCAAGTGTTAATCAAGCTACAGATACGAAATCAACGATAAAAGCTTCAACCGCCTCTTCTACAGAAAATGTGGAAGAGGCGGTTTGGTTTTTGATGAGAGCTGCTTATGGACAGGAAAAGAAAGCCAAGGATTTTCTTGAGGCTAAAGGTATAGAGGTGTTCTTGCCTTTGCAAGAGAAGTGCTTTGTGTGTAAGGGAAAGCGAATACACCGTCAAGTTTCCTTGATTCCTAACTTCTTATTTGTTAAAAGTACGGAGCAGGAGATGAAGAAGTATATTGGCAAGGGTGAACTCGATTTCTTCCACCATTATTATGTACCGCATATTAATTCGGGGGGGGGTAAAAATCGGAAAAGGCATCAAGCCTTTGGTCATACCTCAAAATCAGATGGATAGTTTTATCAAATGGCAGAATGTCGATGATGAAAACAAACTATTCATTGCCGATGACCACATGGATTTTGAAATGAATGATGTGGTCAAGATTGTGGATGGAAAGTTCGCAGGTCTAGAAGGTTTTGTATGCCGCATCAAAGGACAGTCAAGAATCGGCATTGTCGTAAATGGGGTAGGGACTATCTTTACTGCTTATATTCCAAAGGGGATGCTGGAGAAGAAGTAAACCTTGCTGTATTTTAAATTGCTTAATCAACAAAAAGTAAGATATGAAAAAGAAAATGATGGTAGCCTTAACTATGGTTTTGGCTCTTGCGAATGTTCAAGATGTTGCTGCCCAAAGCTTTTGGAAAACATTAGGAAAGGTAGCTGAGAAAGTGTTGACTACTGACACAAACAATAGTTCAACGAATAGTAGCTCTAGTAGTCTATCTAGTTCTTCATCTAGTAATTCTCTTGGTTACAAGACGGGGATAGGTGCTAGCTTTACTGCTTATGGAGTTGACTTGAAGGTAACTGGTTGCGAACATTGGGGAGAGGACGTTATCGTAAGATTGTTGTTGACCAACAATACTTCTTCTGATGTGCAACTTGGAATTGGTTCTACTGGTCCACACACGGAAAGCTATCGTGTTGCTTATAGTCCTGATGGAAAAAATCATGAGATAGAGGGCTATATTAATGGGGAAGATGCTGGTTACGTGAAGAGTTTGCCTGTAGGCATTCCTGTCAAGGGCTATGTGTTGGTAAAGAATTATGATAAGAAATATACTTCAATCCAGTCTTTGAAGTTTACCTGCCACGATGCTAAAGGTCAAGGTTCTTCTGATATTAACAAGTCGCTACAATTAGAAGTGAGAAATCTTCCTGTTACTTTTGCACAGAATACGAACTTTAGCAACATTTACTGTTCGCTTCCTACATTGTATGTTCAATACAATAATTGCACTCGTGTAGGAAATACCGTAACGGTTAATGTGGCTTTTAAAAATCTATCAAGCTCAGCTAAAGGTCTAAACATTGAATACGGAAAACATATTGCTTATGATGCGGAAGGAAATTCTTATACCCCTAAGGTGAAACTGGCAGCTCAAACTCTTCAACCAGAGATTCCTGTAAAAGCAACCTTTACAATACAGAATGTTCCTGCTAATGTTACAGGCTTTAGCTACATCAAGATTCCTTTTGAGGATAAATACTATATCGAAATGCGTAATATCAACTTCAAGTAAAGACATTTAAAACATAAGAAATAATGAAAAATATAGTTCGTTTAATGTTGGCATTTTTCTTGATGATGATGCCAAGTTTGGTAAAGGCACAAGGTGATTTGACAGCTTTTGACTTGAAAGGGAAAGTAAAGCAGTGTACTTGGGTAAATCATAAGGCTGGTTGTATCTATAAGGGATTTTCTAAAGATAACAACAAGGAGGTGGTTGTTTTTGCTCAGAATGGACGTTGCTTAAAGTGGAATGGAGGTACTTTTGTTAAAATGGGTGGTAATGCTCTTTATTCAGAATGTTCTAGGGATGCAAAAGGGCGCATTACTAGTGGAGAACTTTATACTGCCTATTATACTCCAGGTAGTGGAGAAGATACCTTTGTTTACAATGCCAAAGGTAAATTGGCAAAGCATACTTATGAGGATGGTGGTATGCTGATAGAGACCACATTTGCTTATGATTTAGATGGCTACGTTAACTCTACCAGTTCTAAAATAGAGAATTATGATACGGAAAAAACTTCTACCATAAAAGTTACTTATACCGTTCAAGCTAAGGACGCTAAAGGTAATTGGACGAAGAGACTTGCAAAGAGAATTAACGGTTCTTCTTGGGTAGAGACAAGGACTATTACTTATTATCCTTCAAAGTAATAAATTGAAGGGTGACAGCCTTTTTCTATCATAGTAAAATGACTATTGCCTTTCAATTGTGATAGTGTTATAAAGCAACCTTAAAACCTAATTCGATATAGTTATTAATGGTCTTAATAAAATAATATTATGGGGATGCTGCAAAAGTATAAACGACAGTTCCATACAAGGGGTGTTTTGGTATGGAAGGCTCTCTTGTCGTTTAATTATAATATCTTATTTTTAAGTTCTTCGCTGTGGAGCCAAGTGAGGAAAATGATGTAAATTATTTACGTATGAAACAATTCAAGTATTTGATGTTGATGCTTTTGGCTGTATTGGCTTTTGCATCTTGTGACGAACTAACTGGTGACAAAGAGCCAGAGTTTTCTGATTACTTTGATATGAGAGTAACTAGTTGTGAGCGTGTTGGTAGTAAACTTCGCATCGACTTTACTCTGAAGAATATCAGTGGTAAGGATTTGCAGAACGTAGAACTTAAAACGGTAAAAGCTGATGATGACCTCGGTAATCATTATAGTTCTGCGGATGTTGCCGTAAATGGTGGATTCACTAATTATTATAAGACGGTAGCTATTAAGAAAAAGGAGACTATAACTGGAAGTTTCATAGTGCCAGACTATGATAAGACCAATTCTTCCAAACGAGTGAATGTTACATTCCTTGCCAATGCTTCAGAATTGGACTTTTCTGGAGAGGTTGCCTTGAACAAGTTGTCTGTTACAGACAACCGTATCCTTTCTTATGGATTCCAAACCAATGACAATGGGCTGCAATTTGATGACGTAAGTTGTGTTTTTAAAAAGGAGAATAATGCAAATTTCTGCTATTTTACCTTCAAGGTGAAAAATGTTTCTTCGGTAGATATAGCAGACATTACGTTTAATTCTTGGCAATTTAAGGATAATCAAGGCAATAGCTATAATCATACAGCATACTCTCTAAATGGTAGTGATAACTATAACTATTACGTCACATTACCTTTGAAAGCTGGTCAAAGTGCTACAATTACTTGTAAGGTTGAAGGCTTCTATGCCTCTGCTTCTGTACTGAGTGGAGAAATGACATGTCGTTCAGATAGTTATCCTCTTACCGATGATAAGGTTAGATTCTTTGATATAAATGTAATAAAATAATCAAAACATAGGCGTTTAGGAGAAATCCTATTCGCCTTTGCCTTGATAGTCTTATTTAAGAAAAATGTAGATTGTTAGTGTGAATGTAAATGTCTATTAACCAATTGTTGATTATCGTATGAAAAAGTTTTTTAGAACAACGGCATTCTTTGTTTTTGTAGCTTTTGCTACAGTGATGTTCTCTTGCAAGGGAACAGGTAACAAGGCGAATGAGCAGACTGCAAATGACAGTGTGCAAGTAGCAGATACTCTTTCTGCTGACAGTGTAGCTCAGAATGCTGAGCAAGAAGTGGAGAAGGAAGACCCTACTCTGGGCGGTAAGGGTGATTTGGCAGCCTTCGACTTACATGGAAATGTGAAGAGCTGCAAGTGGAAGGACGAGTATGGTACCACCCATAATCTTGCTTTTGACGAACAAGGTAAGTGGGTTAAGTACAATGGCAAGCCTCTTAGTTCTCTTGAAGGTCATGAGCGTGATAAGAATGGTCGCATTGCTTCCTATGTTTGGGGTGAAATGGGATGTGCAGATAATCACATCTTGACTTTCGATTCCGAGACAGGACGCTTGAAGAAGATGCAAGTTGAATCTGGTGAGGGACACGATGTCTATACATATAAGTATGATAAGAAAGGTCTTCTCACCCATCGTCATCAGAAGGGAGAGTTCACAGAGATGGGAGCAGAGGAAACTGAGCACTTTGAGACCAACATGGACTATGAGTATTCATCTGTTGATGAGCATGGCAACTGGACAAAGCGTACAGGCTATGGGGCAACAGGCAGTGACCCTGCTGTAGAAACAAGAACTATTGTTTATTATTAAATTCATGATTTTTAGAGTCCTTGTGCTTGTCGCATGGACTCTAAAATGTTTATATTTATAGGATTATGATTCGATTCTTATTTTGTTTATTGTTGTCGTGTGTGAGTTTTGTATCACTACAGGCGCAAGAGTTGGTGAAGGCTTTTCGCATTTGCCATATTGAAGGGAGTATTTTTGTCAGTTTAGAACAAGAGCTAACATTTGATTTTAAGGTTAATAATGAAATGACAATTTCTGCAGTGAACTTAAAACCAATAGTTTTGAGTTTGAATGATATGAATGGCTTTGTTTATACAGAAATTGAAAAGGATAAGGTGACAGGTATTCTGCACTTGCCTACAAACAATGATGTTTATATCGAAGGAATATCTGATGGTTATTTGCTCAAAGGTTTAGCTTCTAACGAAGTAATTGCAGTATTTAATGCAGAAGGAAGAGTCGTGAGTACGCTGAAAGTAGGAGGTAATGGTAGTGTTAGTATAATTACAACCAATCTTTCTACAGGTGCATATATAGTTAAAGTCGGAAATAGAAAAACATTTAAATTTTTAAAGCCATGAGACGTCTTATTTTTTTATTTTTTGTACAGCTTACTACTTTTGTAAATTGTTTTGCACAAACTAATAGCAATGGTTTGTTTATTTGTGAAGAGCAATATGGAACAGGTTTTAATCTTCCAACAAATAATTTGTTAAAGACAGGCATTAATGCTGATGGGCAAGTTTATTTTAGATGGTATGATTCTAAAACAAAGAATGTGTTGTCTGAAAAGCTATGTTCAAATCCTCATGTAGAAATAGAACATCTCACTCAGTTCTCAGAAAAAGAAGAGCGTGAAGCTTTGATGGAAATTTTTAATGCTTTAGGTGGTGAGAATTGGACGAATAAAACCAATTGGGGAACAGATAAACCATTATCTGAATGGTATGGAATACGTGTTTATCCAAATGGAACTGGTGAATGGACTGTAACTTGGCTTGATTTAAGTAATAATAATTTGGTCGGTGAATTACCTGGCGCAGCTTTTGCTAAATTGAAAAATCTTAATAGCTTATTCCTGAATTCTAATCAAATAAGTGGTGATTTGCCAGAATGTTTGAAAAAATTGCGAAGTTTTAACTTTTGTGAAAATAAAGGTTCAATAAATGGACCGTTACCAGAACACCCTTGGTCGGACATAATGAACTATGTCTTTTATGCAGACCCTTATAGCTTGCGCTTTTGGCATTTGACTGATGACTGGAAAGTACCAGAATGGGCGGAGAAACATCCAAGATTTCGAGATTTTTGGCCGAATTTCTTAGGGCTTCCTCATGATGGGACAAATAAAGAATATCTCGATTATTGGTCTAATAAGAAAATTCCAATGACGAACTATAGGGTGGTTGATCTTGATGGCAATTTGCATACAAATGCAGAACTCTATCAAAATAAATTGACTTTAATATATTATTGGGAGTCTTGGTGCCCTTTTTCTAAAGATTTTAATAAAAAGCTAATTCCTGCTTACAATCAATTGCACGACAAAGGCTTGGATATATTAGGAATGTCTTGGCTTTGTTCTTCTCTTGCTGTTCCATGTGTAGATGATGAGACTTATCTTAAATATTTGGAAGATGCAAATATTCCATGGAAAAATTGTTCTGTTAATTGGTCTGGTGGAAATACTAGTAATAATATTGTAGCTCTTATCGGTTTCACATCGACACCATCTATTTTTGCTGTTGATGCTCATGGGAATATTGTTTTTCAATCTATAACACAAAACTACTCAGATGTTATTCCGTTTATAGAAGAGTATTTTGGAGAAAAAATAGAAGGGACGGCTTATTATACATCTTCTGATTATTCAAAAGATGGAGAGGTCTTTACTATGCAGAATGCAGATAAGGAAAGTGGGATAGATTTGGTATTTATGGGAGATGGCTTTGTTGATAAAGATATGGCTGTTGGAGGAAAATATGAGCGAAAAATGAATGCGGCAATGGAACAATTCTTTGCAGTAGAGCCATATAAGTCGTTACGAGATCATTTTAATGTAAAGGGAGTAAAGGTCGTTTCACCAAATGCTGAGTTCTTTTCGGATGCAAAACGTGCAATCTGCAAACATGATGATGCTGCTTTTAGATATGCAAAAAAAGCCTTGGGTGATGCTGCAGATAAAGCAATGGTAGTAGTTGTTTATAACGTTGATGCTTCTGTTGATCGTAGTTATACTACAATGTATGAAGATGGTTCCTTTGTGGCTTATTGTATGGATGGAGTATCAACAATACTCAATCATGAGGCAGGTGGGCATGGTTTTGCACATTTGGCAGACGAATATATAGAGTCTGGTAATGAAAACCTCACTCTTCCTACGGAACGTAAGGATGAACTTGATAAGGCTCATGCTAAGGATTGGTATATGAATGTAGATTATAACCAGGGTTCACAAAGTACTTGGAAGGATTATCTTAACGATAGCAGATACACTTCAGAAAATATCGGAAGTTATGAAGGCGCATTCTTATATGGTAAAGGTTGCTATCGTCCAACGGAGAATAGTATGATGCGCTATAATGACACTCCTTTCAATGCTCCTTCTCGTGAGGCAATTTATAAGCGTGTTATGACTTTGTCGGATCCTTCTTATAAATATTCTCATGAAGATTTTGTGGAATTTGACTTGGCAACTTCTAAGTCTGCTTCTCAAGCTAAGGGGCAGGGTAGGGAAACGGAATCTTTAGGTAATATCAATTACATGGTGAAGGCTTCCATAGAGAATCCAAATCGCTTCTCTCCGAAACGTTTCTTGCCAAAGAGTCCTGTTTTAAAGAAAGGCTCTTGGAAAGACAATCTATAATAGAAATTCCCATCATTCTTGTTTGGAGAATGATGGGAATTTTTTACTTTGTGAAATAGAAGTTTGTCTGTTTGTAACATGAGAAACTTCTATTATTCCTTTATTGACTTCTTCACTTCCTCTGCTGAAAGCCCAGCACCCTGTGCGGCTTGTTCTGCTGATAAGCCCATGGAGAGAAGGCGTTTCATCGCCCAGTCAAATCTGATATATTTTTCGTCAAACATAGAGTGTTCCTCCTTTTGGTTTAAATTCGTTGCAAAACTACGACTTTTTTCTCAAATTGCCAAATGTTTTGTCTTATTTGTGGGTGTTCAATGAAAGACAGACCTTATATCCCCTTCAATAGCATTTTCCAAAGTGGCATAACGTGGATGGTATTGCCATCTAGAGTTATGTCTTTCTCTTCATCCATCGTGATGATAAACAACTCCTTGCAATCGAAGCGTTTGGCATATGCGAGTAAGGCTTTGGTCTCTCGTTCGTAAGTGTCATCATCCTGTATATTATAGGATACTTGAATGGCTTTGCCGTGTTCAAATAGGCAAAAGTCAACCTCTATGTTGTCATTATAGTAATAAAGGTCGTCCCCATACTTCTCGTAAAGGTAGATGGCGACCATGTTTTCCAACAGGGATGTTTCGGGGTCTAGCAAGAAGAGGTTCAGTATGCCATTGTCGATGAAATAGTATTTCTTGTTAGAAATCTTGTCTTGCAATTTTGCCTCAATGTTTTCTATGGAGAAAATCATGCAAGTTTCCTTGATGTATTCAAGGTAATCTACGATAGTTTCTTGCTTGACCTTTCCTGCTACTGTAGATACGATATTTGCAAGACGATTGTAGCTTTGTGGCTGTTTTATGCTCTCAGCTAATTTCCTGACTAATACTTTTAATCCTGTAGTGTTACGTATATTGTATCTACTGATTAAGTCGCCAAAATATATCTTGTTGTATAGATTGCCTAACCATTGACGCTTGAATGATTTTTCTCGAATGACTAACTCTGGTAATCCTCCAAAGTGGAAATATTCATTGAAAGTTCGTTTGATAGGAGCGTTGTCAAGGTATTCCCACTGCTTTTCTAATTGGATGTTCTTGGATTGGAGGAATTCTATGAAGGAAAATGGAAATACATTTTGAACTATATAACGTCCGCCAAGAGTTGTGGAAATTTCTTTGCTCAACATCTTTGCATTGCTTCCAGTAATATAAACAAGGTATTTATGGTCTGCAAGTCGGCGTGCAAACTTTTCCCAACCATCCACTAATTGAATCTCGTCAAGCATGAAGGTTGGCTTATGGGCAAATAATTCTTCGTATGCTTGTTTGATGAGGTCGAGGTCACTGAGTTGGATGTCTGCTAAACGGTCATCTTCAAAGTTGAAGTAGAGAATTTCTTCTATGGAATGGCCTTGTTGTAATAGGTCATGTATGCGTTGGTATAGCATATATGACTTACCAGCCCGGCGAAGACCTACCAATACGTAGCATGAATGAGGTTCAAATTCGACATTGCGCCTTACGAAACTCAATTCTTTTACCATTTGTTGGTTCTCTAATATCAATTTCTTAGCTATATTTTTATCCATATTATAGTTTTTTACTGAAATATGGGTGCAAATATACAAAATTTCCTTTATAAGGGGAAGGAAAATGCCAAAAAGTTTCCTCTATAAAGGAAACTTTTATATAAAATCTTTCCTTTATAAGGGAAATGTTATATTTATTCTACTTCGCTCCAATCAATAGTCAGGAAAAGTCAGAGTAGGAAACTACAGACATAATATCAAGGTACAAGTTGGGAGTGCGTTCTTCCAACCGAAAACCTCGTA
>ERZ1026882.210-NODE-210-length-41667-cov-4.655244_pt1 | contig 41667 bp, 37 predicted proteins | sample MGYA00380171_ERZ1026882 | MGnify/ENA primary metagenome ERZ1026882 (study PRJEB33269, sample SAMEA4719807) | human gut metagenome | biome: human-associated habitat; feature: organic feature; material: feces | place: Cameroon | collected 2013-10 ...
ACCGATGATCATGGAATGCAGATTTATGGTCTCGCAAAAGATCAGAACGGCAATCCTTTCTTCATCGTAAAGAACTCTTGGGGCGAGGCCGGGGCATACAAAGGAATATGGTATGCGTCAGATGCTTATGTCCGTTACAAGACTCTCAACATTGTTGTTCATAAAGACGCGCTTCCGAAGTCGATAAAGAAGAAGCTTGGCATAAAATAAGTTGTCCATATTCGGATGATTGATTATGGTAAGCATTCGTAAAAATATCCCCAACACCATCACATCAATGAACTTGCTCTGTGGTGTATTGGGGATTTTGTCTTGTCTGAAGGGTGATGTGCCGACGGCATTCTATCTCATGCTGGCAGCTTCCGTCTTTGATTTCTGCGACGGTCTGGCCGCAAGGGTGCTGCATGCCTATTCACCGATGGGCAAGGAACTTGACTCCCTCTCGGACATGGTCAGTTTCGGTGTTCTCCCGTCGGTGATGCTCGTATGCTTTGCTGAGCATTCGTTCTTGGGTGGGCTTGACCTCGCGTTCAACGTCTCGCCGTTCATTCACTGGCTCGTGGTGCTCTCTCCAGTGCTCGTCGCCGTGTTCTCCGGACTGAGGCTGGCAAAGTTCAACACAGATGAGCGTCAGAGTGAGAATTTTATCGGTCTTGCAACCCCTGCGGGCGCAATATTTCTTGCGGCACTCGTATGCTTCGCGATGAAGTCGGAGAGTGGGTTTGCAGCATGGCTTTCAGATTGGGCGACCGTCAGGATTATGGTTCCTGTACTTTCTGTCACAGTCGCAGCCCTGCTTGTCTGCGAGATTCCAATGTTCGCGATGAAGATAAAAAAGGGAAGCAACCTTGCTGAGGGGCACTATGGAAAACTGCGAATAGCGTTTTTTGTCGGTGCCGCTCTCATAGTAGTTGCAGTCGCTGTGTTTAGGCTTCATTTCTCGATAGCATTCAGCCTCATATTTTTCTATTACATTGTCTTGAACGTTGCGGCGCTGCCGTTTACCCATAAGGACGCGAAATGAGGAAGAGGTTTCTCATATCGATTCTGATGCCGGCAATTATCTTGACAGCATGTGAAAGAAACAAGAATGTTTCAGAACCATACCTGCCCTTTGTAAAGCAGGCACTCACTGATACGAGTTCTGCTTCCAAGCACATTCTTGACAAATATGTTCCAAACAATGTGGCAGGAAGCATCGCAGTCATAGGAGATTTGGAGTCGGTATGCCGCATGGTGTCTGACTTTCTGTGCTCAGACCGTTTCGATAACATCGACGGGCGCGAGCAGCCGGATGAACTGCATGATTTTGCTGGGGAGACGTTCACTCCTGTCTTTGACATGGCAAACTCTCCATATGCCGGCTACATTGAGGCCGAGAATATTCCTGCAATGCGCGAGGCTGCAGTCAGCATGGCAGTGGCTTCTTTGGGTAGCAGTTGCTATTCAAACACATTTGACGAAGATATGACTTCATCCCGCATTCCTGCAAAGGTTCTGATTGTGGATTCCCCATACCTGTGCCGCTATGCTTTGAAGGATATTGACACTCTACTTGTCTCTGCCGGGATTGACGTCCCTGTTCTCTCACTTTCTGACGAGATGATGCGCCGTGCCGGAACACGCCACCCGAATGGGCTGATTGCCGTTCTTGCCGGGAGTAAGGAGATTGAATATGGTCTGTACAAAGGAGTATATGAACGGTGCCGTAATGGTTCTGATTCATTTCCCGACTACATCGAACATACGGTCTCAGGCGCTGACTCTAAGACAGTATTCATGGAATTTCTTGACAACTATCTGGCTTCGGGCGCTCAGGAGAAGATTTCTGCCGTGCTTGTCGGTGTCTCGTCCGATTCGCTCAATGTCCGTGATCTCTCGGAGGTGTTGGAGGAGATAAGGACGTCTCAGGGACTTGATATGGAAAACTACCGCGCAGTGCTTGACGAGAACTTTGAATTTATCGGGGGAGAGGATGCTGTCATTCAAGCGTGCTACAATGTTCTTCGCGGTCATAATCTGTTCACGCATAAGATTGCATACCCTTCGGTGAAGGCATACGTGACTGTTCCGTCGTCGAGCGTTCCACTTGAAAGTGTCAGTTTCGGCGGCACGCTTTCCGACAAGTTCAAGTATAACCATTCGGCGGATGCAAGTATTCAGATCACGCGGACAGTTCCTCTTGGACGCTTGTATATGAGTGACGAGTATCTTGAAAAGGTCAACCGTCTTGTAGCTCCGGTGATACTCAATATGGACAGGCTGACGGAGTGATGTACAGTTTAATTAAAGAGCAGTGCAGAGGTGAACGAAAACAGATTCATAGAGAACATACTTCCGGAGGCGATTGAGACGATGCCGCTGGCTTCATTTCCGGGGGAGATATATGTAATAGACTCATTGTCTGAGGATTATAGGAAAGCTGTCCGTTACTTGAAAAGACAGAAGATTCTCGGTTTCGACACGGAAACGAAGCCCTGCTTCACTCCCCGCACACCAAATCCCGGCGTCGCGCTTCTGCAACTTTCGGGCGGCGGCAAGGCGTTTCTCTTCAGGATAAAGTCGCTTGGGATGCAGCGGGCATTATGCAACATTCTTGCAAATCCCGACATCGTAAAGGTGGGAGCAGCAACAACGGACGACGTGAGAGGGCTTCAGCGCTATGCGAAGTTCAAACCCGCTTCTTTCGTGGACTTGCAGAAGATTGTCCCTGAATGGGGGATACGCGACAAGAGCGTCAAAAAGATGGCTGCAATCATTCTCGGAGTCAAGGTTTCCAAGACACAGCAGCTCTCCAATTGGGAGGCGGACAAGCTTTCAGATCCCCAAATGAAATATGCTGCCACAGATGCGTGGATCTGCCGTGAGATGTATTTAAAACTGAAGAATACGGAACTCAAGCCGTTGGCGCCAACGACTGTAGCATTCAAAGGTGATGTTGTTTCGGTTGAGATAATAGAAAACAAAGAACATATATGGTAAAGGTAATACTTCGCAAAGGACGGGATGAGTCGGTGCGTCGCTTTCACCCGTGGGTGTTTTCCGGTTCAATAGCACAGATTCAAGGCACTCCTGCGGAAGGTGACCTCGTGTCGGTTTATGCCGCGGATGGGACTTTTCTTGCGTGTGGCCACTACCAGATAGGCTCAATAGCTGTCCGGATTCTCAGCTTTGACTCGGATATCCTTGCACCGGACTTTTGGGAGACTATGATTTCCAGAGCGCTCGCTGTGCGCATCGCTGCATCTCTTGCAGAGCCACCTGCCGGATTTGCTCCTGAACGCAATATGTCGGGTTCGAAGACATCGGTTGTAGGCCGAACAAACTGTTACCGTCTGGTTCATGGGGAAGGAGACAGCCTTCCAGGGCTTGTTATTGACTACTATAATGGTGTATGCGTGATGCAGGCCCATTCCGTTGGAATGTTTCGAGCAAGAAAACAGATTTGTCTTGCGCTTCAATCTATTTATGGTGACGCTCTGAAGGCAGTTTACGACAAGAGTTCGGGCACAGCGCCTTTCAAGGCGGGGCTTGACTTGGTCGACGGATACATGTATAGAAAAGACGGATTCAGTGACGACGAGCAGATTGTTCTTGAAAATGGGCACAAATTTATAGTGAACTGGACAGAAGGACAAAAAACAGGATTTTTTCTTGATCAGCGAGAAAACCGTGCACTTGTGGAGCGCTATGCTGCCGGTCGCCGCGTTCTCAATCTCTTCTGCTACACAGGAGGCTTTTCCGTGTATGCTCTGGCCGGAGGCGCAGTTCACGTCGATTCTGTCGATAGTTCTGCGCGTGCCATGGAACTGGTTGAAAAAAATGTGTCGCTGAACAGTTTTACGACCGGTTCAGAAACTGCTCAGCATCAGGGACTTTGCTGCGATGCCATTGATTATGTGAAAAACATTCAGGAAGGAAAATACGATCTTATCATCGTTGATCCTCCTGCATTTGCAAAGCACCGTGGGGCCAGAGATAATGCTCTGCGGGCCTACCAGAGACTCAATGCGGCTGCCATTTCAAAGGTTGCGCCTGGAGGACTCGTCTTTACTTACAGTTGTTCCCAAGTCGTTGACAAGGAAGCCTTTGCACTTGCCGTGTTCTCCGCTGCCGCCCAAACCGGAAGGAGTGTCCGCATCCTCGACCGTCTCAACCAACCGGCCGACCACGCCGTTAACATCTACCACCCGGAAGGGGAGTATTTGAAGGGACTGCTGCTGTATGTTGAGTAAATCAGGTATCAGGAACTGCGGTTGCTGAAACAATTTTCAACGCAAACACACAGAAAAGTTTGCACAAAGGAAAAATTTTCCTAACTTTGCATTCCCAAAGGAAATATGGTGCTATGGCCGAGGGGCTAGGCACAGGTCTGCAAAACCTGCTACAGCAGTTCGAATCTGCTTGGCACCTCCAAAAGAAGAGTTCGCGCAAGCGAGCTCTTTTTTTACGATTGTTTGGAGACATTACACGTGGTTTTATTTGTTGCAAATATTTTAAGAATGTGCGGTTTTTCGTGTTTTTTGTGTATGTTTGTAACCTTTCAACAATAGTACGAAACTTTTTTTAACTACTACAAACACAAAACTATGACATTTCTTTTCTATTTCGTACCGGTGGCGGCAGTGATTGCACTTCTGTTCGCCTGGTTGTTTTTCCGACAGATGATGAAGGAAAGTGAGGGAAACGTGACGATGCAGGAAATCGCGCGGTTCGTAAGGGAAGGGGCTATGGCCTATCTAAAACAGCAGTACAAGGTTGTGACTATTGTCTTCATTGTGCTTGCTGTTTTTTTTGCGGTTCTGGCCTATGTTTTTCACGTCCAGAACCCTTGGGTTCCGTTTGCATTCCTCACCGGTGGATTCTTCTCCGGTCTTGCGGGGTTTGTGGGAATGAAAACAGCGACCTATGCTTCTGCGAGGACAGCAAATGCGGCTATGCGTTCGCTCAACAGCGGTCTTAAGGTGGCATTCCGTTCGGGAGCCGTGATGGGACTCACGGTTGTTGGTCTCGGTCTTCTCGACATCGCATTGTGGTGGCTCATTCTTTCGGCATTTTATCCGACTGACGATCCTCATAACCTCGTCATCATCACAACGACAATGCTTACTTTCGGAATGGGTGCATCCACACAGGCACTTTTTGCGCGTGTCGGTGGCGGTATTTACACAAAGGCTGCCGATGTGGGAGCTGACCTTGTGGGAAAAGTCGAAGCCGGAATTCCTGAGGACGATCCTCGCAACCCCGCAACTATCGCTGACAATGTGGGTGACAATGTGGGTGATGTTGCCGGAATGGGTGCTGACCTTTATGAATCCTACTGTGGTTCTATCCTCGCAACCAGTGCGCTCGGAGCATCTGCATTCTATATGAGCGGAACAGAGTTTCAATTGAAGGCGATTGTGGCTCCTATGCTCATTGCCGCAGTCGGCGTGATTCTTTCTATTATAGGTATTTACACTGTCAGAACCAAAGAGGGGGCGGGTATGAAGCAGCTTCTCAAGTCTTTGGGTATCGGAACAAATCTCAGCTCCGTTCTTATTGCAGTGGCGACCTTCGGGATTATGTGGCTCCTGGGTATGGATAATTGGTGGCAGATTTCACTTTCAGTAGTGGTCGGTCTTCTCGCCGGAGTAATCATCGGACAGGCAACGGAGTACTACACCTCACATTCATACCGTCCTACACAGAAACTTGCCGAGAGCGCCCAGACCGGTCCTGCCACGGTTGTCATCTCCGGAGTCGGTCTGGGAATGCTTTCAACTGCAATTCCGGTAATTACAATCGCAGTCGCAATTCTTCTTTCATACTTCTGCGCCAACGGTTTTGACTTTTCTTTCTCTGCCCAGAGCCTCAGCCTCGGTCTCTACGGCATCGGTATCGCAGCAGTCGGAATGCTTTCGACTCTTGGTATAACCCTCGCCACCGACGCTTACGGCCCGATTGCCGACAACGCGGGAGGTAACGCTCAGATGAGTGAACTCGAACCGGAAGTCCGTCAGCGTACGGATGTGCTTGACGCTCTTGGAAACACCACTGCGGCAACAGGTAAGGGTTTCGCAATCGGTTCCGCAGCCCTCACGGGTCTTGCACTCCTTGCTTCCTACATAGAAGAAATCAAAATCGGTCTCGGACACATCGGAAAACAGGTTATGTCCGTCACTGGAGAATGGATTGATGCCTCAAGCGCGACAATTCCTGACATTATGGCATTCTATAATGTGGATCTTATGAATCCTGTGGTTCTCGTGGGCGTTTTCATTGGTGCGATGATGTCCTTCCTTTTCTGCGGACTTACGATGAATGCTGTCGGAAGGGCTGCCCAGAGTATGGTGACAGAGGTTCGCAGACAGTTCCGCGAAATCAAGGGTATTCTCACAGGAGAGGCAAGGCCGGACTATGCACGTTGTGTGGAGATTTCCACTAAAGGTGCTCAGCACGAAATGCTTCTGCCGGCTTTGATTGCCATCATTGTTCCTGTAGTCGTAGGTCTCGTTCTTGGAGTAGCCGGTGTTATGGGGCTTCTTGTCGGCGGTCTCGGCAGCGGTTTTGTCTTGGCTGTGTTTATGGCCAACTCCGGTGGAGCCTGGGACAATGCGAAAAAATATGTTGAAGAGGGTAATCTCGGCGGCAAGAATTCTGAGGCTCACCGTGCGACAGTGACAGGCGACACGGTTGGTGACCCATTCAAAGACACATCCGGACCGTCACTCAATATTCTTATCAAGCTTATGAGTATGGTTTCAATCGTTATGGCCGGACTCACAGTCTTGATTCACTAAGATTTAGAATCACAATAGAATTCGGGTGCCTGAAGATTTCGCTTCTTCAGGCACCCGTAGTTTATATCAATAATGTGAGACTCATATAAATAAAAAATGAGCTGTCGTCGCTCCCGCGAGGACACCTCATACTAACCACATAATTAATAACACTAAAACTAATAACCAATGAGTTAATTTTAGAACACAGAATCGTCTTCCCTTAACTCGTTTGCAAAGGTACGACTATTTTTTGATTCTGCAAATTTTTTCCGCAAAAAAATGCAAAAAAAAAGACAAATTTTTACAAAAAAGACTTCAATTCATAGTGGAGAAGTTGTGTCGGAAGGCCTACAACTGTGAAGAATGACCCTGTTATGCCGCTGATTGCCGCATATCCTATCCATTCCTGGATGCCATAGGCTCCGGCTTTGTCAAAGGGTTTGAAGTTTTTGATGTAAAAGTCGATGTCTTCTTCGCTGAGAGGGGCAAAACGCACGAGACATCTGTCTGCGAACGATTTTTCGCGAAAAGCATCACGGATGGTAACTCCTGTAATCACCTCGTGTTCTCGACCGGACAGATGTTTCAGCATTTGGCGTGCTTCCTCTTCGGAATGAGGTTTTCCCATAATCTCTTCCCCACAAAGCACAAGTGTATCGGCTGTTATGAGGACTTCGTTTTCTGAGAGCGGACGGTGGAATCCGTGAGATTTTCCTTTGGAAAGCAGCAGGGGAATCTCCCAGTGCGGAGTCTGCGGGTCAAATTTCTCTTCGAAACTATTCTCTGTGTCCACTTCAAACTCAAAGCCCAACTCGGAAAGCAGTTCACGCCTTCTGGGAGATGCGCTGCCAAGGATGATATGTTTTTCTGTATCAGTAACTTTTCTCATATTTTGAAACATCAAAAGTCCACTTTCCCTGTGCGCGCATCACGATTTCGATGATTTCACGGACGAAACGAGCTCCAGCCGGAAAAATCGACACATAGTCAGCACAGAGTTTCGCCTCTTCCATGGCGTCGGCAGGGCAGATGCCCAATCCGCAGGCAGCGAGAACAGGCGCATCCGGAACGTCATCTCCGCAGTAGAGTACCTCCTCCGGTTTCAGGGCGTATTTTGTGCAGAATTTGTTGAAATCGGCAATCTTGTCCTTTGACGCAAGATAGATGTCCGTGCCGCCGAAACCGAAGAACCGGAAGCGTTTTTCGACTGTGTCCGAGTGTGCTCCTGTTATGATACCGAGCCTGTAGCCACCCATAGACGCCATTCTGAGGCCGAAACCGTCCTTCGCGCTGTAGGTACGCAGAAAGTCTCCGCTTTCTGCGACAAAAATGCTTCCGCCGGTCATCACCCCGTCGATATCAAATGTGAAAGCCTTGATTTTCAGAATCTTCTCGTAGACTTTTTCGGGAATCTCAAGCTCCCTGAGCTGTGAATTTGTAACTTTTACCATCTCCATCAGCTCTTGGCACCGTTTCCGAAACCGTTTCCGAATCCTCCCATAGGGAATGTGTCACCTCCGTTTCTTCCGAATGAAATCGTCCCGAACTGGGACTCGTATTTCTGAATGTTGTCCTGCAGTGCCATCAGAAGCCTCTTTGCATGTTCCGGTGTCATAATCAGGCGGTTGCTCACGCTCGCTTTCGGCAGGCCAGGAAGCATGGTCGCGAAGTCAAGGATGAATTCGCTGTGGGAGTGAGTGATGATTGCAAGGTTCGAGTATGAGCCTTTCGCGACGTCGTGAGGAATTTCGATGTCAAGCTTGTTGTCGTTGTTTTCCATAATTTTTGAATTGCACGTTACGTTTTCAAAGATATAGATTGTATTGTCTCGCGAAGTTAGTCAAAAATATTGTATCTTTGCACGTTTATGCGCGATGAATGACGTGCGAGGGTGGAAATTGCTGTGGAAATGGCGCATGATAGTGAAAATTGAAGTTTAAAATATTGGAAATATATGGAATTGCAGTCGAAGTACGATCCGGCACAGACCGAAGACAAATGGTACGCCTACTGGCTGAAACACAAGTTTTTTCATTCGGAGCCGGATGAAAGGGAACCTTACACTATAGTCATTCCGCCGCCTAACGTGACGGGAATCCTTCATATGGGGCACGTTCTCAACAACACCATCAACGATGTGCTGATTCGCAAGGCACGCATGGACGGCAAGAACGCCTGCTGGATTCCGGGGACCGACCATGCTTCAATCGCGACCGAGAGCAAGGTTGTGGCCAAACTCAAGGCGGAGGGCATCAGCAAGGAGGACCTTACCCGCGACGAGTTCATGAAGCATGCATGGGAATGGAAGGAAAAGCATGGCGGCATCATCCTCAGCCAGTTGCGCAAGCTCGGTGCGTCATGTGACTGGGACAGGACCAAGTTCACTATGGATCCGGACCTGAGCGAGGCTGTGATCAACACCTTCGTCTACTTCTACAACAAGGGACTTATATATAGAGGTGTGCGCATGGTCAACTGGGACCCGGTTGGTCTCACAGCAGTCAGCGACGAGGAAGTTGTTCATAAGGACACAGCCAGCAAGTTCTATCACATGAGATACTTCGTTTCCGACGGACACGGCAACCCGACCGACAAATACATAGTCGTGGCGACCACCCGCCCGGAAACAATCATGGCCGATGCTGCTGTCTGCATCAATCCGGATGACACGAGATATGAGTGGCTTCGCGGGAAGAAGGTGATTATACCTTTGATAAACAAGGAGATACCTATTATTGAGGATTCATACGTCGAGATGGATTTCGGAACCGGATGCCTCAAGGTGACTCCGGCTCACGATGTGAACGACTACGCTATCGGAATGCGTCACAATCTTCCGGTTCTCGACATAATCGACGACCATGGTCGCCTGAACGAAAAGGCTCAAATTCTTGTTGGCGAGGATCGTTTTGTGGCGAGAAAGAAGATTGCCAAGATGCTTGAGGAAGCCGGAAATCTCGAGAAGACAGTCGATTACACTTCTCCTATAGGATATTCAGAACGGACGAACGCCATCATTGAACCGAAGCTATCGAAACAGTGGTTCCTCAAGATGGATGATTTGGCAAAGGCTGCTCTCGAAAGCGTAGAGAGCGGAAAGATAAAACTCATACCGGAAAAGTACCGCAACACTTACCGCCACTGGATGGAGACAGCACACGATTGGTGCATATCACGCCAGCTTTGGTGGGGGCAGCGCATCCCTGCATATTATCTGCCGGACGGAAGTTTTGTAGTGGCTTCCACGGCTGAAGAGGCTCTGAAACTTGCACAACAGAAAAATCCATCAGTGACAGCAGCAGACCTCCACCAAGACGATGACGTGCTCGACACCTGGTTCTCATCTTGGCTTTGGCCTATTTCTGTCTTTGACCCGGAAATGCCTGGGCATCCGGAGCACCAGCCGAACCGTGACCTTGCTTACTATTATCCTACAAATGACCTTGTTACGGGACCTGACATCATTTTCTTCTGGGTCGCCAGAATGGTCATGGCCGGCGACGAGTTCATGAAGGAGGAGCCTTTCCACAACGTCTATTTCACCGGAATTGTGCGCGACAAACTCGGTCGTAAGATGAGCAAGACCCTGGGAAACTCTCCGGATCCGCTCGACCTCATCGCCAAGTATGGTGCGGATGCCGTGCGCCTGGGAATGCTTCTTTGCAGTTCGGCAGGAAACGATATCCTCTATGATGAGTCTCAGATTGAGCAGGGACGAAATTTCGGAAACAAGATTTGGAACGCCTTCAGGCTCATTACAGGATGGACGGTTGATGCTTCACTTGAGCAGAGCGATGCTTGCGAAGTGGCTGTCAAGTGGTTTGGTAACAAACTCAACGCTGTGGCAGCTGAAGTAAACGACCATTTTGCAAAATTCAGGATTTCTGATGCTCTGATGGCTGTCTACAAGTTCTTCTGGGATGATTTCTGCGCGTGGTATCTTGAACTTGTGAAGCCGGCGTATGGTTCTCCGATTGATGCGAAGACTTATGAGGCTACGCTTGAATTCTTTGAGGACCTTCTCAAGATGATACACCCGATTATGCCGTTCATCACCGAAGAGCTCTGGCATGCGGTGCGTGAACGCGGTGAGAATGAGACTATTATGTTTGAAAGATACCCTGTTGCCGGAGAAAGCGATGCGGAGTATGTCGCCGCATTTGGTCTTGCTACAGAAGTCGTTGCCGGCATTAGGAACATCCGTCAGCAGAAAGGACTCTCGCCTAGAGAGCCGCTCAAGGCATATTTTGTCGGAGACTTCTCTGAAGAAATGTGGCCAGTTGTAGTTAAACTTGCTAATATCAGCGAGATACAGTACGTTACTTCTATCGATGAATCGCTTGCCGGTGTGTCATTTATGGCTGGAACTGTCAAGGTGTTCGTTCCGTTTGATGGGCTTGTTGACGCCGCGGAGGAAATAGCAAAGCTTGAAGGCGAACTCAAATATCTTCAGGGATTCCTTAAGTCCGTGCGCGGAAAGCTCTCCAACGAGAAATTTGTATCGCATGCTCCAGAGGCCGTCGTTGCCGCGGAGAGAAAGAAAGAGGCTGACGCGCTTTCGAAGATAGAGAGCATAGAGCATTCACTCAAAGCTCTCAAGGCTTGATGTGGTAGGCAGATGACAAACTGTTAAAATACATATTTTCAGCTTGAAACATGATAGAATCTACATTATATCTTGAAGTCCGTTACTACGAGACTGACCAGATGGCGATAGTTCATCATTCGAACTACATACGCTACTTTGAGTGCGGCAGGGCAAAGCTGATGCAGGATGTCGGGTTCCCTGTTGAACGGATGGAGCGTGAGGGAGTTATGACCGCTGTCGCAGCTGTTTCGGCCCAATACAAGGCTCCGGCCAGACTTGGCGACACCTTGCGCATCGTAACGCGGCTTCCGCAGCTTCCGACGGCGAAGATGCTGTTTGAAACGGAAATCTACAACCAGGACGATGTCCTGCTCTGCACAGGTACGGTGAAGCTCGGCTTCATAGACGCGGACACGCGCCGCCCTCGCAGATGTCCGGAAGACCTGTTGGAAGTGATAGGGAAGTACTATGACTAGGACGGCTATGATTGAATGGCGAATATTATTCACTTAATAAACTAATCAGATTATGTTGACAATGTTACCACTCGGAGTTTTCGGCCCATGGCAGGTTATTATTATTGCCCTTGTCATTATTCTCCTTTTCGGAGGTCGGAAGATTCCTGAACTCATGCGCGGACTCGGACATGGAATGAAGAGTTTCAAGCAGGGAATGAAGGATGCCGACAAGGAGATTCAGGAAATAAAGAAAGAAATAGACACCACTCCTGAGGAAATCAAGGACGCAGACAAAAAGTAGGTTTTCCGATGGACGTGGACAGTAAGGCAGAAATGTCTTTTTGGGATCATCTTGACGCGCTGAGGGGAGTTCTTCTCCGCTCGGCGGGTCTTGTTCTTGTGCTGGCTCTGCTTCTTTTTGTCCTGAAGGACTGGTTCTTCGACATCGTTGTCCTTGCTCCGACACAACCGACATTTCCCGTCTATCGTCTATTCGGGATGACGCCGGAAGTATCGCTGATAAACTATGATTTGACGGCGCAGTTCATGGTCCACCTTGAAACTTCTCTGCTTGGAGCCATCGTTCTCGGTGCCCCGTACGTATGTTATGAGCTGTGGAAATTCATAGCTCCGGCATTGTATGAGAGAGAGAAGAAACCTGTACGCAAGGCATTCTTGTTCGCAGGCACACTTTTTTATGTCGGTCTTCTCGTGGGCTATTTCATCCTGCTCCCGTTCATTATCGACTTTTTTCAGGGATATACGGTCAGCAGCATGGTGAAGAACACTATTTCGCTGAGTTCATACATTTCGACATTCTTCTCCACTGTGTTTTCCATGGGGCTTGCTTTTGAGTTTCCGGCAGTGATTCTTGCCTTGTCCAGCATGGGGTTGCTCCACCGTAGCACGTTGAAGAACCACAGAAAGCATGCGCTTGTCATACTGATGATTATAGCTGCCGCAATTACTCCTGCTGACATAATGTCTATGATTGTGGTGACGATTCCGCTTTATCTGCTCTATGAGTTCAGCATTCTGGTCTGCCGCAAAGATGAACAAGTGAAGGATGAACCGGAAGAGGATGTGGATGACATCGAGACTGGTAATAGTGAGACAGATAGCGGGGGATTGAAGAAATAAGGAAGAGATAATGATTTCAATAAATTCATTGACAGTTGCATACGGGAGCTTCACGCTTCTTGACGACATAAATTTTCACATTAGCGAACAGGACAAGATTGGCCTGGTCGGAAAGAATGGTGCCGGCAAATCTACTATACTCAAGTTGATATGTGGGCTTCAGACACCGACATCCGGCAAGATTGCTGTACCTTCTGACGTGAAGATAGGCTATCTTCCGCAGATTATGGAGCACCACCGAGGTAAGTCTGTGATTGACGAGACTATGACTGCCTTTCAGGAAATGTTCGACATGGAGGCCGAACTGGACCGCATCACTGCAGAGCTTGCTGAGCGGACAGATTACGAATCGGACGCATATCAGAGGCTCATAGTCTCGTTGAATGACATAAATGATCGTCTTTCAATAATAAAGACAGACTCACCTCAAGTTCTTGCTGAACGCACTCTATTGGGGCTCGGGTTCAAGTATGACGAACTGCAGAGAGCGACTGAGACGTTTAGTCAAGGCTGGAACATGAGAATCGAACTGGCCAAGATACTTCTCGGAAAGCCAGATGTGCTTCTGCTTGATGAGCCGACCAACCACCTCGACATCGAGTCTATCGAGTGGCTTGAAGGCTATCTGAAGGATTACCGTGGCTCAATGGTGCTGATATCTCACGACAGGAAGTTTCTGGACAATGTCACGAACCGGACGGTAGAGATCATGCTCGGTCACATACACGACTACAAGGTTCCGTACAGCAAGTATCTGGAACTCAGAAAGGAACGTATTGCCCAGCAGAAGGCGGCCTACGAGAATCAGCAGCGGATGATTGAAAAGACAGAAGATTTCATCGAGCGTTTCCGCTACAAGCCAACTAAGTCCAATCAGGTACAATCCCGAGTGAAGCAGCTTGAGAAACTGGAGCGCATCGAGGTGGATCTGGAGGACAAGTCCGCACTTGCCGTGAAGTTTCCTCCTGCACCGCGCTCAGGAGACATAGCCTACAAGGCTACGGATCTTACGCTCGGCTATGGAGACAAGGTTGTGTTTTCAGGTGCGAACATCGAGGTCAAACGCGGAGAGAAGGTTGCTCTTGTCGGAAGGAATGGCGAGGGAAAGACCACATTGATGAGGGCAATCATGGGCGAATTGGAGGCGATGAAGGGGGAGTCCCGTGTCGGCTATAATGTCAGCATTGGCTATTATGCGCAAAATCAGGAAGATGTCCTTGACAAGAACGACACTGTCTATGAGACTCTTGACCGAATAGCTGTGGGGGATATACGTCTGAAGTTGCGCGACATTCTGGCTGCTTTTCTTTTTAAGGGAGAGGATATTGACAAGAAAGTGGCTGTCCTTTCCGGAGGGGAACGTGCACGCCTTGCTATGGCAAAACTGATGCTTCGTCCCTATAATCTCCTCGCGCTCGATGAGCCTACGAACCACATGGATATCCTTTCCAAGGACATATTGAAGCAGGCCCTCAAATCCTATGACGGCACTTTGATAATAGTTTCCCATGATCGTGATTTTCTTGACGGGCTTGCCGACAAACTCTATGAATTCCGTGACGGACATGTGCGGGAATTTCTTGGCGGCGTGAGCGATTTCCTCGAGACACGTCGCATCGAAAATCTCAACGAACTGGAACGCCACGCCAAGCCGGAGGCAGAACAGACTGTCGTAGCGGAGCTTGCCGCAAAGAAAGAGGCTGCACAGCAGGAATATCAGGCAAAGAAGTTCATCTCAAAGGAAGAACGAAAGGTTAGGAACCGAATCTCGTTTCTTGAAAAGAAAATAGATGAGATTCAGGTTAGGATGAAAGAGATTGAAGGGGTGCTTGCCGCGCCGTCACCATCCGATGATTACATGGAACTGACTCGGGAATTCCTCGAACTCAAGCGTGGTCTTGATGCCAAAACAGACGAGTGGGCAGAACTGTCCGAGAGTCTTGAGGTATAGTGTCAGTTTTACTTCAGGATGTGGCAGTAGCCTCAGTTATTCTTGAGTTAACATTTGTAAATTAAAATAACACAGATAAATATGGAAGAAGATAAAATGCAGTTTCTATATGGCATCCACCCTGTGATGGAGGCAGTGAAGGCAGGGCGTCGCTTTGACAAGGTGCTCCTCAAGCAGGGTTTGGAAGGACAGCAGTTCCGCGAACTCTACGGTTTGCTCGGCGAAAAGAACATACCATACCAGTTCGTGCCCATAGACAGACTCAATAGGGCAGTGCGCGGTGCGCATCAGGGCGTTGTCGCCTATATTTCCCAGATTGACTATGTAGAACTGGAGGATATGGTGAACAATGCCTTGGCCAAGACTGCATCCCCGATTCTTGTAATACTTGACGGCGTTAGCGACGTGCGCAACCTTGGGGCAATAGCACGTACGCTTGAATGTGTCGGCGGCAACGGTATCATTGTACCGGCAAAGGGCGGCGCCGCAATCAACGCGGAGGCCATCAAGGCTTCAGCGGGAGCACTTATGCGCATGGACACCTGCCGGGTGCCAAATCTGCGCTATGCCGCCTATTTCCTCAAGCAGTCTGGATTCAGGCTCGTTGCGGCCACAGAGAAGGTGGACAATTACATCTATAATGTGGATCTCACGGGACCGATCGCAGTGATCATGGGTTCGGAAGGCAAGGGAATCTCGTCGGCGATGCTGGAACTCGCCGATGTCAAGGCTGCGATTCCGATGGCGGGGGAGATAGGCTCGCTGAATGTCTCCATTGCGGCGGCGGTTATGTTGTATGAGGCAGTCCGCCAAAGGCAAAAAGCCAAATAAAAGCGGATAGCTGCATTACGTGTCTTTTAAAGGTGAATTCAAAATGCTGATTTGAATGTTTGTATTGGATTCTCATTGCGACACGCCGTCGCAGATTTACAGGCTGCGTGACATCGGAAGGGAAGATGCGCACGCCCAGGTGGATTTTCCGAAGCTACGGCGCGGGGGAGTAGACGCATCTTTCTTTGCCGCATATATCCCCAACTCGCTGGCTCCCGATGCGGCCACGCGGTATGCGCTTGAACTGATTGCCTGTACGAAGGACGCGGTCTCCGCGAATTCGGATGTAGCGGCGATTGCGACTACCGCTGAAGATGCCTTCAGAAACAAGGCAGCCGGAAAGGTCTCCGTGTTTCTCGCTATCGAGAACGGTTCTCCGATTCAGAAAAATCTTGGACTGCTGAGGCTGTTTTCAGAGCTTGGCGTCAGATATATGACCCTTACGCACTCGCGCGACAATGAGATATGTGATTCATGCACAAGCGGTGATGCCGGACGATGGGGAGGTCTTAGTCCGTTTGGAAAAAGTGTCGTGAGGGAAATGAATCGTCTCGGAGTGCTTGTGGACGTCTCTCACATCTCTGACCGGTCATTCTATGACGTGCTGGAATGCAGCAGTAAGCCTGTTGTAGCCACGCATTCATGCTGCAGGGCACTGGCCGACCATCCGAGAAACTTAAGCGACGAGATGATTAGAAGCCTTGCTGAACAGGGTGGCGTTCTCCAGATTAACTTCTATCCGGCGTTTCTTGACGCAGACTTTGCGCGGGTGCTAAACCGCTACGATGACGAAGTAGACTCGATTGAGGGAGCATTCATTTCAGATCCAAGTGACATCTCAAAGCGTGCAGCGTGGTATGGCTGTCTCGACAGACTGAAGACTCTACCTCGCCCGAACTTCAGGAGGATTGCGGACCACATCGACCACGCCGTGTCACTTGTCGGCCCGGAGCATGTAGGGTTTGGTTCTGATTTTGACGGAATTGCCGTCACTCCTGAGGGACTTGAGGACTGTAGCCGTTTTGGGGTCATCTTCGAGGAACTTAGAAATCGGGGCTATTCGGAGACGGACATTGCGGCAATAGCCGGGGGAAACTTCCTGCGCCTGTTAGCGTGACTCAAATTTCGCAAGAAATGCTATATAAATTTTCGTTATTTGTTGACAAAAGTAATGTAACAAAAATGTTTTAATATTAAACATTTTTGTTATTATACGTATCTTACAGGGTGTTACATTCATTACGTATTGTTTCCCATAATAAATGTAATGCGACGGCAGAAAATCGCTCAATGTTGTGTTTGCGATCATTTTTATAGGTGAAAGAGGCCGTTCTTGTTCCTTTCTCAGAGGCTACGCCAACCCACACTAGGCCGACAGGCTTGTCTGTAGTACCGCCTCCCGGTCCGGCAATCCCAGTAGTCGCTACTGCATAGTCACTCCCGGTGAGAAGCCTGACACCTTCCGCCATAGCTGCGGCGACCTCACTGCTGACCACCCCGTGGGTCTCTATGGTTTCGGACGGAACACCGAGCACTTTCTCTTTGATAGGAATTGCATACGAAGTGACGGAACCGAGATAATAGGCAGAGCAGCCCGGAACTGAGGTCATGAGTTCGGAAATCTTTCCCCCCGTGCAGGATTCGGCCGCACTTACTGTCTTTCCTTTAGTGAGCAGCATTTTTCCTATTTCCGTCTGCAGATTGCTGTCATAGTCAGCATAAATAATGTCTCCGAGAATCTCTCGCAGAGCAGCAATTTGTCTGTCAAGTTCAGCCTCGTTCTCCACTTCTTTGCCTCCGTAAATTGAAAGCCGGAGGCGCACTCCTGTCAGTGGATTAGGCAGATATGCGAGGTGAATGTGCGGCGGAAGTTCCGTCTCCCATGTTTCTATCCTTTTTGACAGGGCGGATTCTGCAAGTCCGAACGTCATCAGCGTCCTATGCGTAATGGACTCCAGATTAAAGTTTTCCTGTATGTCCGCCATCACATCGGGAAGGGCAGCTTCCGTTTCAAACGGGACTCCCGGCATGGAATAGAGTCTTGCCTTGTGCCCGAATCTGTCGGGAGCAAACGGAAATACCATAATTGGAGCCGTCCCCCTGCGGTTCGGTATGACCTCGCAGGTGTCTGGCACCGATGCCTGTGCGATGTTGGTGTCCAGCACGTCGAGCCCGCGCGAGCGTAGAATCTCATGGATAATTTCCAACTGGACTTTGTCCTGCTTGTAACCGGTGCTGCCGAAAAGCTTTGCAAGAGCCGGCTTCGTTATGTCATCCTTAGTTGGACCAAGTCCTCCGGTAACGATGACTATGTCATTACAAGCCAGTTCTTTACTTAGAGTTTCAATTATCTGTTCACGATTGTCGCCTATGGAGACCATATCTGTAACCGTTACTCCGATTTCGTTCAGCCTGCGTGAGATTACTGACGAATTTGTGTCAACTATCTGCCCGATAAGAATTTCGTCTCCAATCGTGCAGACCGATGCCGTTGTCTGTTTCATTCCTTGATGCTGTTCACAATGTTCTTGACTATCGACGGTCCTTCTCGAAAGAAGCCCGTGTACACCTCAATGAGAGATGCTCCTGCATCGAGCATTTCTTGAGCATGGCTGCCGTTCATTACGCCACCGACGCCTATGATAGGCAGAAGCCCATGCGATTTTTCGTTAATGTAGCGTATGAATTCCACATTTTTTGTGCGTAGGCCACTGCCATCGCCGTCGTCATCTCTTCTTAGCGTGCTGCCGGCCACTATGCCGTCAATTCCTGAACTCAGGCAGCATTCTATCAGTTCTTCTGTCTGGGAGCGCGAAATCTCCGGCGTGATGCGAACGAGCACGGGCTTGTTACTGTCATAGTACAGGCGCATCGTCATAAGCCTGTCAATGACATCTGGCAAATATGTGATTCCGTTCTCTTTGTCCTGCCTGTTCTCTTCAGCTTCCGTTGCCGTGCAATCCGGGTTTATCACGATCATGTCGACAAAATCGTAGAGCAGCGCGAACGTTTCTTCATAATCTTTCACGATGTCAGCCCCCTTGCTCTGAAAGCTTCTCGCTATGTTGCCGGCAATTATGCAGTCTGGTTTGTCGCTCCTCAGATGTTCGATGGCTTTCTTAACTCCCCGATGGTAGCATACAGGGGTGTTGTAGTCCTGTGCCACGTATGCCATAGGCCCAATCTCTATAAAGCTGAAACCAAAGTCAGACAGTATGTTATAGAGAGTACCTTCAGTATCTATTGAGGCAGCAAGCCCGACAGGGTTGCTGAATTCAAGTCCGAAAATATCCCGTTTACGATCGGCTCTGAGCCCGTTTTTGTAGCGCATACGAAGCAATTGTCGACCAAACGGAAATCTCCTGACTGCTGTCAGCACATCGGTTGCAATCCTGAAGGCCTTGGCAGGGGAGTTGTGCCTAAGATAATATTTCAATAGTGTCTTATACATGAAGCTATTAATTCTTTCGCATTGTATTGCTGGAGAATGACCGAGTGGCAAACATACACAAATTTTGCGACAAAATCATGCGTATGGCAGAAAATGTATCGTCGAACTTGTCAACTGTGCATTTCTTGAAATGTTCCGTCGTCGAAGAAAACTATTATTTTGCTGACTCTGCGTTCGGGAGTTTGTTTTACGACAGAAGTTGCCGAGATATCATGACGCTGTGACAGAGGCTCTTGCTCAGGTTCATGCTTTGTTTCCGGAGTCGCCTTACTTTCAAGATTAGCCCCGTCCTGAAAAATTTTGGAATTCATTCTTGACGGGACAGGCTTCATCTGAACTTCCGGCTGCACAGCGGCAGATGCGGGGGAGTCGTAGTCAGTTGGAAAGAGCAGGTCATCGCCGATGCTGTCAGAGGCCTGCTGCAACGGTCTTTTGGAATCGTTGTACATTCTTCCCTTTCCGAGGATTAGCCATTCCGGGTTCAACTGCGGATATTGTTTCATCATTGCAGAAATGAACTCGTAGCTCGGTTTGTTCCTTCCGGAGATTATGTGCGAAATGCTTGCGCGGGCAACTCCTATGGAGGCCGCGAACTGTGCCTGAGTGATATTCTCGGCATTCAGGAACTGTAACAAACGTGAATTCATAGTTGTAAGCAATAATGTTACAAAGGTAAATAAACTTTTTAAGATATCCAAATATTCGCTACTTTACAAGTGTTAACAAAGTGTGCAAATACTGTGGAAATTAAGTAAATAAATAGTCAATATAATACTGCTTAAATAAGTAATTATAAATGTGTTAATTTCGTATAATTTCGTGATTTTGAACATAATTCCCCGGTATAACGCCCCATGTTACACTCAGTATTGAAGTAACTAACCATATAATAGTAACTAATTCACTGATTTTCAATAAGAAGATTATTTTGACACTATAAGATAAGTTATTTTTATGTTACATTTTAACGATGTGGGTTACGACCTTCAAATAGTGTATATCTTCCTATCATTTGGTTACAAATGTAATTAAGATTGTATACAGATGTAATTAAATTTTGTAAACAAGATGATTTAGAGTGTGTCAGAAATAATGATTACATTTGTGCCGCAAAAACGTATTGACAATGATACCCGAAATACACATAGAAGACTACAATTACTGTCTACCGGAAGAACGAATAGCTAAGTATCCGCTTGCGGAGCGGGATGCATCCAAACTGCTCGAATATGACAATGGTAAAATCCGTGAATACATCTTCCGTGACTTGCCTGCGCTCCTTCCGGCTGCTTCACCCATGGTTTTCAATGACACCAAGGTTGTGCCCGCCAGAATGCATTTTCAGAGGGAGACCGGTGCTGTGATTGAAATTTTCTGTCTTGAGCCGGAGTATCCGGTGGAGTATAACCTCATATTTGCCACTACGGAAACTTGTCGGTGGAAATGCATCGTCGGAAACGCAAAAAAATGGAAGGCCGACACTCTGCATGTCATTAATCCTGAAGCATCGCCAGAGATTTCTGAGATTGGACTTACGGCAGATCTAATCAGCCGTGACGGACAGACTGCAGAAGTAGAGTTCAGGTGGAAGAACGGCATGCCTTTCTCGCGTGTACTCGAGGTCTGCGGGAACATACCGATTCCTCCCTATCTCAACCGGGACACGGAAGCAATAGACCTTGATCGCTATCAGACTCTTTACGCCAAGTACCGTGGGTCTGTGGCCGCACCGACCGCCGGACTCCACTTCACCGAAAGAGTGCTCGAGGATATCCGCGAGCGCGGAATTGATATGGAGGATGTCTGCCTGCATGTCGGAGCAGGGACCTTTCTTCCTGTAAAGGATAGCCTCGTTTCCCGACATCACATGCACCGAGAGCCATTTTCCGTCAAAATTGACCTGCTTCGCAAACTCCGTGACAACGGAGACAATGTCACTGCTGTCGGAACCACGTCTGTGAGAACTCTTGAATCCCTATATTACATAGGTGTACATTGCCTGGAAGATGACAATCCGGCGGACGTTTCCCAATGGGAACCATATGAACGGGAATATACATATTCCTTCACGGAATCGATTGACGCAATCATTTCTTGGCTCGAAAGGAACGGACTTGACGAACTCGTCGCCGGTACGCGCATAATCATTGTTCCAGGATTTCGCTTTCGCGTAGTGAAGACCCTGATTACCAATTTCCATCAGCCGCAGAGCACTCTTCTCCTGCTGATTTCGGCATTCGTAGGAGGCAATTGGAAACCGATTTACGACTATGCTCTCGGACATGGGTTCCGCTTCTTGAGCTATGGTGACAGTTCAATTCTCCACCGCGCCTGACAGGCATCAAACGTGCGTCGAGGGACGAATTAAGTATGCGTTTTGCTGATATTGCCGATAATTTCGTATATTCGCGGAATAAAGGAAACATTATGGAAGACTTTAACGATATTGACGCAATCGGACCTTTCAAAACCGATGCGGAGGCGGTGGATGCGTTTCAGCACATCGCGGCGAGCCCTATGCTGCCGAAGATCTCAAAATATTTCTATCCGGACAAGGAAGGTGACTATCTCAAGGAACAGTTGCTTCAGATGAAGTCCATAGACGATTTCCAATATGTGATAATGTCGAAGATTGTCAAACGGATTCTAGAAACGACGGCGCACAATTTTTCTTATGACGGGATTGCAAATATCGAGGATGGACGAAAATTTCTTATGTTGTCGAACCACCGGGATATCATTTTGGATCCGGCAATTCTCCAGTGGGTGCTCTACCAGAACAATCTTCAGCCTACGGAGATTTGTGTGGGCGACAATTTGATACAGAACAAGTTCATAGAGTATCTCATCCGCTCGAACCGTATGATCAAGGTCATCCGCGGTGTTTCGGCACGCGAACTCTATCTTTCTTCGCAGAGACTGTCCCGCTATATCCGCAATAGCATTACGACCGGTGAGAGTTCCGTATGGTTGGCACAGCGACAAGGACGAACAAAGGACGGATATGACACAACGGAGCAGGGGCTGCTGAAAATGCTCGACATGAGCGGACGCCCTGGATGTTTCAAGGAGAATTTTGAAGAACTCAACATTGTCCCGATGAGCATCTCATATGAGATTGAGCCTTGCGACATTCTGAAAGCCCGAGAGATGTTCATCTCGAAACGCGATGGGAAATATGTGAAGGGCAAGGGTGAGGACCTAAACAGCATTCTTGTCGGAGTCACGCAGCAGAAAGGCAACATTCATTTGAACATTGGAACTCCGCTCACTGGCGAGGAACTCTCTCTTGCCTCGCTCTGTGACAAGAACGACCGCTATCAGTACATACGACATGCTGTGAATATCCGCGTCGTCGATGGTTACCGGCTGTGGAAAAACAACTACATTGCATACGACATGCTCAACGAAGGCGGTCGTTTTGCCGGAAAGTATTCCGAGGAGGACAAGAATCGGTTCGCGGCTTATATGGAACATCAGCTCGACACAATTGAGCCAGAACTCGACCGGGTCGGCGTGCGGGAATATTTTCTGAAGATTTATGCAAATCCTATTGTGACCAAGGATATACGCGCCAAAGGCGGTCTACTGGTGTAAAATTTATTTTAAGCTTCGGATTACTTCGTTGCCGGCCCACCGAAAATCCTCACAACCTCAAGGTTGCTCCGGTGTTTCAGTGGGCCTTGCGCCTTGTACTCCTCGCTTAAAATAAATTTTACTTCGAGTTGTTTTGGTCTACTACGTGGACGTCGAGTTGTGGGAATGGGAAGCTGATTCCGTTTTGTGGGAGGGAGATGTAGATTTTTTCGTTGGTGTCGTAGAGTACATCCCAATAATCTTCGGTCTTCACCCAGCAGCGGAGTTGAAGTTCGATGCTGCTATCCATAAGTCCCGAGAGTTTCATTGATGGAAGTTCCGGAGCGTCCGGTCCTGTGAGAACACGTTTGTCATCATTTAAGAGTCCGAGAAGGACTTCCCGGGCTTTTTCTGTGTCGCTTCCGTACTCGACTCCGATTTTCCACTCTACCCGTCGTGTCGGATTTTGCGAGATGTTGTTGATTGTTCCACCGGAAAGGGCTCCGTTCGGGAGGACTATTGTCCGATTGTCGGTCGTACGCAGTTTTGTGCTCACGATGTTAACCTCGCTGACTGTTCCGGAAAATCCCTGTGCCTCGATGAAGTCTCCGGCTTTAAACGGTTTGAAAACAAGCAGCATTATTCCGCCCGCAAAATTTTGAACTGTTCCGCTGAGTGCCATACCGATTGCCATACCTCCGGCGGCAAGCAGGGCGGCAAGAGAGGTAGTGTTGACTCCAAGAGTGCCGACAGTCAGAATTATTAACAGGATAGTGAGGGTGATGCTCACAAGGCTCATCGTAAATGATGCGATAGCCTTTTCCGTGTGGCGCTTCGCAAAGATGTTGCTAAGGATTTTTTTGATTTTCTTTATAATCCAGGCACCGACACAATAGATGAGCAAGGCAGCGAGCACCTTCAGACCGAACTGAATCATATCAGAAAGCAGCTCTTTCAGCAGTTCCTCGGTAGGGGTGGTCGCGACGTGTTCTATCAATTTCTGTGTGTCCGCCTTAATGTCGAGCGAATCGAGATGAACCGGCAGCTCCGGGATTTGAAGAAAATATAACATCTTTGTTGCGCAGTATTACTAATTTGTTATATTATTTATTAATCAATGGATTGTGCGATAAATTACATCACTGACTTAATCAGAAAAAACATATAAACTGCATACATCAGAAGCAGTATAATGCCTTCCGGAATGCCGATTTTGGCGCGTTTGGGAAAGCATAACCCGCAAAGGACAAGGAAAAGTGCAGAGATTGAAACAGCAGCAAGGTCAGTAAATGTCACATTTTCAAATGAGAGCGGGTGAATCACTGACGCTGCCCCAAGGATGAGCAGGATGTTTGAAATGTTCGATCCGAGAATGTTGCCGAGAGCGAGCTGCGAACGTTTTTTCGCGGCGGCCACGATGCAGGTTGCAAGTTCAGGGAGGGAAGTACCTCCGGCCAGAATTGTGATTGCAATGAACTTGTCTGGAACCCCGAAAATTTTCGCAAGCTCAACGGCGGAATTGACAAAAAGCTGACCACCGCCGACTAACGCTCCGAGTCCGAAGAGAATCATCACCAGCGCGACCGGAGTCTTATAAAGCTTGACCCCGTTTTCCTCCTCTTCTTCCGCACCGGAACCTTTCTTGAATGAGAAATAGAGATACAGAGCAAAAATCGCAAGCATTATGATTCCGTCAATTCTCGTGAGTTCGTCCGAGCCGAAGCCGAAGATTGTATGAGTCATTCCCATGCAAATCAGGAACAGCGTCACCAAGAGGTTGAGAGGCATGTCAACGAGCCTATTCGTCTTTGTTATTATCAACGGACAAATAAGGGCCGTGACTCCAAGTATAAGCATGACATTGAAGATGTTAGACCCGATGATATTGCCTATGGCTATGTCTGCATTGCCTTGGAATGCGCCAGTGCAGCTGACCACTAACTCAGGCATAGATGTGCCGATGCCGACAATCGTGAGTCCGATGACGAATTCGCTGACTCCGGCTTTTTTTGCGATGCTCGACGAGCCGTCGACGAGCCAGTTCGCGCCCAAAAGAATGAGTGCCAGCCCACCAATAAGAATTAGAATCTGTTCAAACATATTTAATTATCAGATTATTATTCTGTTGTTTATATTCAAAGTATTTTATGTGCGATGGAATTTGAGGTATATTTCTGATACAGACACTCAAATCCGCTTCAGTGCGACGACATTCTCAACATGGTGGGTCTGCGGAAACATATCCACCGGCCGCACAGCAGTAATTTCGTATTTCTTACACAAAATCTCGAGATCGCGAGCCTGGGAGGCAGGATTACAACTGACATAAACCATTCTTTCCGGCGCGGCTTCAAGTATCACTTTAGCTACATCGGGATGGATTCCTGCCCGAGGTGGGTCGAGGATTATGACGTCCGGCCGTCCGTGTTCTGCGACGAAATTTTCTGTCAGAACATCCTTCATGTCTCCAGCAAAGAAAGTGCAATTCTCTATGCCGTTGTTTTTTGCGTTCAACTTTGCGTCCTCGATGGCTTCAGGCACATATTCAATACCGATGACCTTTGCTGCCTGGCGCGAGACGAACTGGGCGATGGTTCCGGTGCCGGTATAGAGGTCATAGACAACCTCACTGCCGGTGAGTGCCGCAAATTCACGTGCCGTGCTGTAGAGTTTGTATGCTTGTTCAGTATTTGTCTGATAGAAAGATTTCGGACCGATTTTGAAACGAAGTCCTTCCATTTCTTCATAAATCGCATCTTCACCTTTGTAAAGAATGCACTCCTGGTCGGAAATAGAGTCGTTGGCCTTGCCGTTGATGACATAATAAAGCGAAGTTATCTGAGGGAATTTCTCCGCTACGGCATCGAGCAGGGCAGTGCGTGCCTTTTCATCCTCATGATAAAAGCACATTATCAGCATCACATTTCCCTTTTCCGTCGTGCGCACGACCATTGTGCGGAGAAATCCCGTGTGCTCACGGATGTCGAAGAAACTGAGCTTATGCTCTATGGCATAGACTCTTATGAAGTTGCGAATCTCATTGGAAGGGGAGGGCTGGAGGTAGCAGCAGTCGATGTCAAGCACCTTGTCAAAGAATCTACCGACATGAAATCCAAGCCCAAGACGCTCTGTCTCAGAGAGTTCATCGGGATTTTCGTCCTCATGAATCCATCTTCTGCGCGAGAAAGTGAATTCGAGCTTGTTCCTATACCACTGAATCTTGTCTGAGCCTACAATCGGCTGTATTTCAGGAACATCCAAGTGGCCAATGCGGACAAGCTGGTCATATACCTGCTGTTGTTTTGCCTGAAGTTGCATTTCGTAGGGCAGTGGCTGCCATTTGCAACCCCCACAGGTGCCGAAATATTTGCAGAACGGCTTGAGACGATGTTCGGAAGGGCTCACAATTTTCAGAATATACCCTTCCATATAGTTTTTCTTTTTCTTAGTCACTTTGATGTCGACGACATCACCGGGTACTGCAAATTGCACAAAAACTACGGCTCCGTCAACGTGAGCGAGCGCCTTGCCTTCTGCAGCCACAGCTTCAATCGTGACATTCTCCAAAATTATATCCTGTTTTCTTTTTCCCATATTGCCAAGATTTCATCAAGTCAAATCGCTCAAGTTCTGCAACAAAACAAACCTGAGTCAAATCCGTTGCGAAGATACACTAAATTTCTTAAAAAAGCGTGGGGAAGTCCTGCTTCTCCACGCAAGTTAACATAATATTGATTGTGTAACAACTAAATTAAAATATTATGCTAAACAACAAAGTTATGTTCGGTTCTCACCTCTGCCTCGTTGGCTATAAGGGTGATAAACTTAGTAAAGTATTAGACTATCGTTTTCTCTCTAAACCGGAGGATACCGTTGCGGATTTCCTTGCTGAACTTCGTGGCGTTCGTTCGCGGTATGCTGAGGAACACCCCGATGAATATGACCGTTTTGAAATTATTTTGAGTACCTCTTCCGGTTTTGTGCTTGAATAGTATGTGTGTAACTCCTCTTACAATCTCTTTCAAAGGTGAGACCCGTAGGCTTCGCGAGGCCTGCGGTCTCCCTACTTCTATTCTCGTCCCTTGTGGTACCTGCTCCGAGTGTGCGAAAAAAAAGGCTACCTCTTGGGGTATCCGTGCTTACCGTGAATTCCTTTTTGCTCCAGCTAACTCCGTCCGCTTTGTCACTATCACGTATGACGAAAATAACATACCTAAAACTTCGTTAGGTCATCAAACCTTAGATTCAAATGACTGTAAACAGTTTCTTAAATCGTTCAGACAATCGCTATTCCGTAAATATGGCGTTACTATACGCTTCATGTGTTCCGGTGAGTATGGTTCTCGGACATTCCGCCCGCACTATCATTTCTTGTTCTATGGTATACCCTCGTTTCTCTCTAACGTTACCTTAAAGAAAATCATCTCTTCCGCTTGGCATCGTTGTTCTATCATAGATGTACAGTATCCTAAAAATGCAAATTCTTCCGGTTTCTATGTCGGTAAATATATGGCTAAAAACGGCTATAAACGCGCCCGCGCTATCTATTTGGATGACTCCGAATTTGTTATGCCGTTCAAACGTTCTTCCATTGGTTTTGGTAATCAGTTTTCCCGCTCTGAAATTGCTTACTACCTCGCTGAGGATATATCAGATGTTCCTGCCGGTTATGTCTCCCCCACTCTTGAGTGGACTACCTACACTGTTGGCGACCTCTTCTATAATGACGTAAAAGAACCGGTAATAGACAATACTTCGGATATTGAGTTCACCACCTCTTCGCGTGCTCCGCTGCCTTTTCCCTCGTCTAAAGTGACCCCGAAACAAGCTAAATTTTGGCATGACGACTACTCCGGCTCTGAGGCTCAACGCTGGATTGACGTATTTTCAAAGTCTCCCCGCTTCCTCGAAATCGTTAGGCGTTATCATCAGTGTCATAGACCCTTAAAGGACGGCTCATATAGAAATATGGACTTTCCCGAATATCTTGCTGAAAAACTCTACGGTAAGGACTTGTATAAGGATATAAAACGCTGCATTGCTTTTGCTCGTTCACGTAATGAGGAATTAATATGTGACCCTGCCTCCGCTCTTCTTGAACCTGATTCGTTCGCTGCTAAAAACTATGGTGCTTGGATTGAGTATAATAAGACTGCTACATATCCGCTTGACTTTCAAGATTTCCTGTTTTATGAATATGACCGTTTACAACGTGCTACACCTCTTGCGCTCCGTCAATTTCGTGAAAAAGAAAATATGCAACAGATGTATATAAATGACCATTTTTAACAACTTTAAACCATTTACACATGGAAACAAACAAATTCACTACATGGTGTAAGAATCACGCTAAACTCATTGGCTCTCTTGTCACCGCTATTGCTGCTATCATTGTAGCTCTGCTTACTGCTTCGTGTGGCTCTACAACCCGCGCGACCATTCACAACCGTGCTTCCGGTACTTCTACAGAAGTAAGGATTACAACAAACAACCCTACCTCGCTCACTGTCTCCCCTACTACAGACGTAACAATTCCTAAATCTAAATAATCATGTGTACACTTAAAATTTTTGTCATTCTCCTGCTCGCGCTCCTCGTTCTTGGCGTGCTTGCTTTCGTGTTTGATTCTGTAAAGGAAACAGAGTCCGACAACCCTAACTACCCGACACGCACGTATAAAATTGCTCGTGCTTGTTCTTTCATTGTTAAGTTCGGTATGGTGCTGACCGCCTGCGGTATCATCGGTTCTCTTATTCCTGCTGGTCTTGGTCTCGCTATGGCTTTTGCCGTTCCTGAACCTACTCGCGTTCCAAAGGGTTCATGGTTCGACCACTCACATAATGTTATGACTACTATTCCTTTTGGTGCTGTTATTCCTGTCGATTGGCGTTTCATGCAGCCCGGCGAAAAGTTTAAACAAAATCTTAGCGGTTTTTGTCGTGCATTGATGCTCAAAGCCCCTTCTATGCAGGACGTTGATTTGAAATATGCTACGTATTTCGTGCCTTTCCGTTTGCTAAATGATAAGTTTGATGAAGTAGTTTCCAAGCCGGATAGAAACGTTGGTCTTGACGTCTCTAACCATTTAGACCCTATCGCTCCCTCTACAACTGGCACTTCTATACCGTTTTTTCGCATTGATAGTAATTTATTGAATATTTTGTTAGGTCATATTAAAATATTTGCAAAAGCCGATAAAAGCGGTTTTGACTTTGACGCTTTTTATTCATCGCTTCGCTATGACGGTACTGTATCTTCGGAGACCACGAAACGCACTTCTGCTTATGTTATAAATCAATGGCGTATAGGTTCACTTCTTGATTATATGGGGCTTCCTGTGATGTCAGATGATGAGTTGAATACGATTTGTTCTTTTTATTCAAAAAATGCGTCTACTGCTTCGACTGTTAGGCTCAATATTAAGCCTAAACCTGTCAACCTTGCACCATTTCAAGCATATCAGGCAATTTGTAATCATTTCTTTATTCCTGACTTTCAGCGTCGCTCTGCTCTTTTGAGTGGTAAGACTGTTTTGAAAGATATACATACAGAACTTAACGGTTATATTTCTTGGCAAGTTGCAAATATGTATAACCTTTTTGACATTCGCTATAGTCAGTATGAAAGTGACCCTTATACTTTTGCAAAGGATTACGGCTATGTTGACCGTATTTCTACGTCATCTTTGGCTTCTGATGCGGACGGTGTTTCTTTCAATGCTAATACTATTCGTTCTATGTTCGATTTGGACGAGTTCGCCCGCAAGGTTGAGCGTTTCTATGGTGATTTGCGTAAACAGATAAAATATATGTTTGGTGTTGTCACTTCGGATAAATCTGCTATGTCCCCTATTCTTGTGGATGCTGGTTCTTGCCCTGTTGGTGTGTCAGAGGTTCAGAATACTTCCCTTGCTCCTGTTGATTCTGCACAGTCTCAGTCACTCGGTAAAATGACCGCTGCACTCGGCAAGCGTTATGATACCTTTGAAGTAGAGGAACAGGGCGTTTTAATGACCTGTGTTTGGCTTCGTCCACGTACTGCGTACATGAATAAACTTCCGTATATGTTTGGTCAGTGCCTTGATTTCTCGACTTTTCCAAATCCGTTGTTTGCGGAAGTCGGTGACGTTGCTTTGTCTGCTTATGACGTTGATTTTGACCCATTCGGTTGGCTTCGTAAACAGGCCGATACAGGTAGCACTACCGCCATACTTGACCGCTCTAATGATATATTTGGCTATAATACCCGCTATGTTCCTTGGAAATATACGCTTGACACTGTTAGCGGAGACTTCCGCGGTCCTCTTGCCTATTGGACGTGTGCGCGCGAGTTTGAGGAAGAAAACGTTATTGTTGACGATTCGCAGGAACAGGACGCCTTTTTGTCTGCCGGTTTTTCATTCAATACGATAAACGGCTACTATGACCGAAACGAACAGCCTTTGAATAGGATTTTTGCGATGATTTCGGACGTTCCGGACGTTCGTCCATTCCAACTTCAACTCCGATTTAGTACGTCTATTTGGCAGTTATACCCTCACATTGAAGATGAGATGTAAAACAACGTTTTTAGTTTCATAAGGCCGACAGAGAGGGCAAACCTGCTTCAAAAAACCAAATGGGTGCCGTCCCATTTGGATAGGAAATTTTTTGAAGAGGTAAGGAAAGCGAAGCGTGTGCGCGCCCTCTCCGGTCTTATGCCTACACAATCAAGAAATATTAGGTCTTTTAGACCGCCCGAATATTTCACGCCTAAAAGTTTAAAAAATGAGACGAAAAATAAAGCCTTACAGATTCTTTCCGGATACTCACACTCCGGAGGTTGTCGTATGTCGAGCCGTTGAGCCTAACGACAACGCGGTGACAGATGCTGATATATATAACGGACGTGTCGGCTCTACACATCATGGACAGTATTACAAAGATTCTTCGGAGTCCTTGAATCCGTTGCATCGTAGAGGTGTAGATTTCACAGATGTAGGAAATATTCTGAGTGTAATTGATTCGCAAGAAGAAAGCATATCGCAGAAGGTTTCCGCACATCGTATAAGTCTGACGCCTCCAGTTGAACCGGATCAGCCGGACGGCCAAAAATAATTTTTTGCCTGCGCATATCCCTTGTCCTTATATGCGCAGGTGACTTCACCCCCTAACGAATAGAGAAGTATTGACATGTCGGTAGGCTTCGTTTCGAAGCGAAGCGGAGGAACAGAAGAAGCCGTAAAACCGCCAAAACATTTGATTTCCGTGCGCCCCGCGCGCGTGTTCGTGCCTCGCGCTCCGCGCGCCTCGTGCATGGTCTTGTTTAACTGTTTAAAATGATTTAATATGGCTATTACTGCTGCTCTTGCTACATTGCTTGGCACTCTTGGCGCTGCTGCTGTCAGTGGTGGTGTCGCTGCTGTTTCGCGTAAAAAAAGCGAACAGCGACAAAATCAGTATAACGTTGACGCAGAAAAGCGTCAACAGGAATATATTGACAAACAAAATGAATATAATTCACCGTCTGAACAAATGGCGCGTTATCGCGCTGCCGGATTGAATCCGTATATGGTTGATGACCCCGGCAATCAAGGTGAACTAAATTCTGCTATCTCTAACACTGCGTCCGATTATTCGGACATTGTGCGGGATACTTCTAAACAGGTCGTTTCCGGTGTTGATTCTTTCCGTAGTGCTTACATGCAGGAAAAACAATATCAGTTGGACGTTGCTAAACTTGAGCAACAGAGACAGCAGGCTATTGATGAACTTGCTGAAAAGCGCTATCAGTTTGACGTCGAAAGTTCTCGCAAAGATATCGAGCATGCGTATCAGGTCGCACGTGACCAAATTAACGACGAATTCCGTACAAAGGAATTGGAATTGCGCAATAAGAATTTGACTTTTGAACAGGAAAAGGAAGAGCGTAGGAAGTTGGAATCTGACCGTGATTATAATTTGCGACTTGCTGCCGATTCTCGTGACGCTCAGATTCATAATTTGCGCGTTCAGTATCAACAGACTCTAAACAAATATAATGACGTTGCTTTCAAAAAGTTCGAGGAAGAGTATAACGAATTATGGCCAGTGGAAAAGCGTAATAAAAAACTTGTTTTGGCTTATGAAAGCGCGCGCAAAGACTTGTCACCTTCCGCTTTGCAGTCTTTGACTGAACTTGAGGAATCTTTGATTGACCTTCGTAAAAAGGTTACTGCAAATGATATAACTTATCAAAAATATACTGCTGCTGCGCGTAAACTCTGGGACGACTTTTCTTCTGAAAATCACGTTACCCATTATTGGGATTATGACGAGATGATGTCCAACCCTTATAAAAATGTTGGTGCACCTATTGAGGTAGATGCTGCTGCTAAATTGTTTGGATTATTCAAATAATTGTTATATTTGCAGAAAAATTTGATTTATGCCTATACCGTTTTTGATGCTTGTTGCTCTCCTCGTGGTTCTCGCTTGTATACTTTCGTATACAATTGGTTACTATCGTGGAAAAAGTTGTAAATAGCAATATTATCATACTATTGATTGTGTAACAAATCTACTAACTTGTTTTTACCTGGGCGGTGGGTATGCAGATTCACTCGTACATCTTAGCACTGTCCGAGAACCGTGTGCTCAATGAGAATCTTGATACCTATACATATTAATATAATGCCACCGATAATTTCGGCTTTTGACGCCAATCTTCTCCCGACAAGATGCCCTGCCTTGACTCCAATGACTGAAAAAGCCAACGTCACGACACCTATCGTTCCGGCGGAAATCCAAATGTTCACATCGTTCATCACCGCAAACGAGACCCCGACAGCCAAGGCGTCGATGCTTGTCGCGACTGCCGCCATCAGCATGGTTCGGAACGCGAGTTCGTTGTTTTTCTCCGGATTTTTCGCCTTCTTATCGTCCTTTTCGGTGGCTTCGCGAATCATGTTGACACCTATGAGGGTCAACAGTCCAAATGCAATCCAGTGATCCCAAGCGCTGATCATGCCCATAAACTGAATGCCGAGAAAATAGCCGATTATTGGCATAAGTGCTTGAAAAACACCGAACCACAGGCCGACGACAAGCGCCTGCGGCAGACCTGTTTTCTTCATTGACATTCCCTTACATACGGACACGGCGAAGGCATCCATCGAGAGTCCGGCAGCGAGCAGAAGCAGAGTTAGAAAATCCATAATATCCGTTAAAACACCTTATAGTTGGCGAAAAGCGGGGCAAAAATACAAAAAATCCCCATTATTTATTTACCTTTGTAGCAATTTGTGTGATACACAAATCTGATGACAAAGTCATGCTAACTTATTTTTAAATGCTGACTAAAATGAGAAAAAACATATTATTCACATTAGGTGTGCTGGCGGTCATGTCGTCATGTGTAAACAAGGACTATGACCTCACCAGACCTATTGACAAGACTATGAACGTCGGTGGGCTGATTGAAATGCCTGTTCCCGGCGAGAGCAGCCATTCCTACACACTCGAAGAAATTCTGATGCCGAAAGACGCTTCGGACGGCAGCGGCCTTCTGAAAAAGCGTGATGACGGGACTTTCGTGCTTGAGGTAGAGCCAACAGCGGGACTGAACGAAAACTATACTTTTGCCGGCATTGAGGCTGACAATTATACAAAGACTGTCGAGTATCCGGAAAACGACTATTTCTATGCGCCTGGCCCCGGTGTCACATGGCCCGAAGAGACATCGCCCGTGGATACAAAGGTTCCGCTCAATCTCAAGATTTCCGGGATTGACAGCCGCGTGGAGGCTATAAGGGAGGTTGAATTGGATGCTGCGCTAAATCTTTCGGTCGTGGCTCCTCCCGAGGTACACCTCAGTATTTTGAAGGACTTCCGGTTCACTCTTCCGGAGAATATGTATGTGGACGAAACAAGGCTTCAGTCTTTTATGAGACTTGAACGCCATAATGTCATAGTGATAACAACGGATTTGACAAGCAGCAACAGTTTTTCCTCCACTTGCTACATCTCCAAGATTGACATGAGTGGTCTTGCTCTTGAAAACGCTGCCGGAAAGACAAACAAGGAAATCAACTTTTCCGATAATTTGACAGTCGCGGGAAAAGTCAAATTCACAGATGTCGGACTGCCATCAGAAGAAAAGTTCCGTATAAATACCAGACTCGGCATCACCGACATCACTGCTAAGACCGTCACTTTCAAGGCATCACCGGTCATAGACTGCGAGCCGCAGGAAGTCCCTATCGACAATGTCCCTGATGCGTTGACAGACGGAAGCTTGAGCTTTGAACTTGACGATGCGCCATTCTATGTCACGGCAAAAAACAGCACTCCGTTTGATTTGACGGTATCTGCTGACATCACAGCCTATTCCAAGGACGGGCAGCAGACAGGACACGTCAGCATCAGCAAGAGCGATGGCGTCGCAGTCGGCGCAAATACCGAAAGCCAGAAGTTCTGCCTTTCGGATTCCGGCAAATACGGCGATGTTTCAGACAAGAAAATTAAGGTTCCCGGACTTGCGGGCCTTGTCTCCCCTATTCCTGCAAAGATAGCCATCTCAGAGACCAAGATTAGCGGCAGTGCCGGCGGAGACGGATATGTTATGGTGCAAGCGGGCAGCAATTACCCTGTGGGACTCACCTACAGGATTGAGGTTCCCCTCTCATTCAAATCACTGACACTCAAGAGAGACGAGAACATTGATATAAATGTGGATTTCGGTAACGACATCAGGTTTGACGACATCTTCATAAAGGCAAACTTCACGAGCACGCTTCCTATGGACGCCAGCATCACCTTTGACCTCGTGGACAGCGAGGGCAAGGCCATGCAGGGCGTATCGCTGAAATATGAGGACGAAAGCGGCAATGAAATTGAGGCACTCAGACTTCCGGCAGGTGAACTTTCCACCCCGTCGACAAGAATGCTCAAACTCGTTGCGGTTGCGGACAAGGGAACGCACATTTCTAAATTGCAGAGCCTCAGACTGCACATCGTGGCCTCGTCTCCGGAAAACAGCGTCGTGACGCTGAATGCCAAACAGTCACTCTCAGTTTCCGACATAGTGGTTGGGACGAATAGCGGAGTGTTCATCGACGGGAACAAGCAACCTGACGAAAACGTGTAAATGAAAGGACTATGAAGAAGATTTTGGGGAAATATATACTTGCAGGCACACTTCTGCTCTCATCTGCCGCTGCAATGTCAGCCCAGAACATGAGAAGCGGCTACTTTATGGACGGCTATGCGTTCAAGTTCAAGATGAACCCTGCCATGGGCTCAAGCCGCGGATTCGTAGCGCTTCCTGCGCTGGGGAATTTCAACCTCGGAGTCGAGTCAAATCTAGGAATGTCATCCATCCTCTATCCCAAACAGGACGGAAGCGGACTCACCACTTTCCTCAATTCAGAAGTGGATGCCGCCACTGCAATGAAGAAATTTGACACCCGTAATTACATAAACACAAATACGGATCTTCCGATTCTTGCCTTTGGATTCTGGGGCAAGAAAGGACGAATGTTCCATACGGTTGATCTTTCAGTCAAGGCAGACGTTGCCACCTCACTCCCCTACGACCTATTCCGATTTGCGAAGGAAGGCTCCGTGAACGGGAATGTCTTTGACCTCAGCAACACAGGAGTGAAGGCAAATGCCCATGTTTCATTGGCTTATGGGTTCTCACTCCCGATTGGCAAGCATGTTAAGTTTGGAGCCAGGGCGAAATTTCTCATGGGCGTCGCAGATGCGGAAGTCTCATTGAAGAAGGGAACCAGTCTCACCACCGGAGCCGAAGGCATCTATGCGGTCACGGTGGGTTCGGCAAGGGGCGCTTTGCCGCTTGGGATGTATTTCCCTGTAAATGAGCAGAATTACGTTGACTGGGAATCTATTGGAAACACTTTCAGTACAGATTTTGACGCAATTGCATCGACGTGCAGCAATTTCGGAGGAGCGGTGGACCTCGGAGTGACGGTGGATTTTCTCGAAGACTTCACCGCATCGGCTTCGGTCACGGATTTGGGATTCATATCATGGAACAATTATTCTTCGGCATCGGCCGCAAAAGATGCGGACGGCAATCCGAAGACAACATACGTCGTTAAGGGCGGAGAGAAAGCCGATTTCAAAAATCTCGGTAAAAAGTTCCTCAAGTGTCTGGATTTTAATGTTATAGACGACAGAATAAAAAAGACGCTTATGCTCGACCCGACTGTGTATGTGGGACTGGAATACCGCATGCCGTTCTACCGCAGGATGTCTGTAGGACTACTCTCTACAACCAAGATCTCCGGAATATACACCTGGACAGAAGGACGTCTTTCAGTCAACGTCAACCCGACGAACTGGTTCAGTGCAACGACGAACTACGCATATTCCACATTCGGACATTCTGCGGGACTCGCATTCACTTTCCATCTTCCCGGTTTCAACATGTTCGTCGGAACGGACTCGTACATTCCAATGCTGAACGTGAATCCACAGTTCATACCGATAAATAGAGTAAACACATCCGTGACCTACGGAATCAATATAATGTTCGGAGCATACAACGGACGTTATACTGTCAAATAACTAACAATAGAAAAGAATATGTCAGTAGAAATTCGTAAGGTTCAGACAAAGAAAGAGCTGAAGGAATTCATTCATTTTGCGAATGACCTCTATAAGGGCGATGAGTATTATGCTCCGAGCCTGATTTCGGACGATTACAACACCTTCGACCCGAAGAAAAACGGAGCGTTCGATTTCTGTCAGGCGCAGATGTTTCTCGCCTATAAGGAAGGGAAGGTTGCAGGAAGGGTTATGGCAATCATCAATAACCGCGCAAACGAAACTTGGAAAGTGAAACAGGTCCGCTACGGATGGATTGATTTCATTAATGACGAGGAGGTTGCGAAGGCTTTGCTTGATGCTGTCGCTGCCTGGGGAAAGGAACGTGGCATGACGGATATTGCGGGTCCTCTCGGTTTTACGGATTTCGACCCGGAGGGAATGCTTGTAGAGGGATTTGAGCGTGTTGCGACAATTATCGGAATCTACAACTATCCCTATTACCCGCAGATTCTTGAAAAGCTCGGCTACACAAAAGAGACGGATTGGATGGAGTACAGGATTACCATCCCGGACGAACTTCCGGAACGCTACTACAAGTATGCGGACATCGTGATTGCCAAGAACAAGCTGAATGTGAGGAAAGTGACTCGTCGGATGGTCAACAAGGAGAATTACGGGCGCAAATTCTTCAAGCTCATCAACGAGACCTACTACAAGCTCTACGGGTTCTCACTGCTCTCTGATAAACAGATTGACGCCTACACCAAACTCTATCTCGGATTGCTCGACACGCGTATGGTCAGCTTTATTGAGAACGAGAATGGGGAATTGGTTGCAGCAGGAGTGACAATGCCTGACCTTACCGCCGCGCTCCAAAAGTGTGGTGGAAAGTTGTTTCCGTTTGGATGGTTTCATCTTCTGAAGGCCATTTTCTGGAAACCTTGCGACACTCTTGATATGCTGCTGGTGGGAGTGCGCGAAGACTACCGTGGCAAAGGGCTTAATGCCGTGCTCGTGACTGACCTCTACCCGCGCCTCAAGGCTATGGGCTTCAAGTATGCAGAGACTACCGCCGAATTGGAGACCAACGACAGCATTCAGGCAATGTGGAAATACTTTGAGCGGGAGCAGCACAAGAGGCGTCGTGTCTATGCCAAGAAAATAGAATAGTTTCCATTGGGGGATTAGATTAAATCTTTGATAACAAGCATATTATTGATTAGTTAATCATTATAGAACAATCGTATATGGCAGCACCACTTCCCGAAAGAATGCGCCCACACAGCCTTGACGGCTATGTGGGGCAAAGGCATCTTGTCGGACAAGGCTGCGTGCTGCGGAATATGATTGAAAGCGGGAATCTTACTTCGTTCATTCTCTGGGGACCGCCGGGAGTTGGCAAGACTACACTTGCGAATATTGTTGCAAAGTCTGCCGGAAGAGACTTCTTCACACTTTCAGCCGTGAGCGCCGGAGTGAAGGAGGTGCGCGAAGTCATCGAGAAGGCCAAATCTCAGGGGCTTTTCAGCCGCGGCATAGCTCCGGTGCTGTTCATCGACGAGATTCATCGTTTCAGCAAGTCACAACAGGACGCTCTTCTCGGTGCCGTAGAAGACGGGACGGTCGTGCTCATCGGAGCCACTACTGAAAACCCCTCTTTTGAGGTCATCACTCCCCTCCTCTCGCGCTGTCAGGTTTTTGTGCTCAAGTCGCTCGACAAGGAGGATCTGAACGAACTGCTTATCCGTGCGCTTTCCGAAGATTCTGTTCTGAAAAGCATGAAAATCCGCGTGGAAGAAACAGAGGCTCTTTTCAGATATTCTTCAGGAGACGCCCGCAAGTTACTGAACATCATTGACATAATCGTTTCTGCCCATAAGAGTGGCGACGAGATCGTGCTCAACAACGCCCTAGTGACAGCAAGCCTTCAGGAGAACATGGCCATCTATGACAAGGGCGGAGAGATGCACTATGACATAATTTCGGCTTTCATCAAGTCGGTGCGCGGTTCAGATCCGAATGCCGCTCTCTACTACCTTGCGAGGATGCTCAAGGGCGGGGAAGATCCGTTATTCATAGCACGCCGACTCTGTATACTTGCTGCGGAGGACGTTGGCCTTGCAAATCCGAATGCGCTCCTGCTGGCCAACGCCTGTTTTCAGACGGTGCACAGCATCGGCATGCCGGAAGCGCGGATTCCGCTTGCCGAGACGACAGTCTACCTTGCAAGTTCTCCCAAAAGTAACTCAGCCTATCTTGCAATCAACAAGGCACTTGAACTTGCCGGACAGACTCAGACAGCTTCTGTTCCTCTCTACCTCAGGAACGCCCCCACAAAACTGATGGAAGAACTCGGCTACGCGGACGGCTACAAGTACGCCCACGACTATCCCGGACATTTTGCCGACCTTGAGTTTATGCCGGAAGGTCTGTCAGGCACCAGGCTCTATGACCCGGCAGACAACAAAAAAGAGGCGGAACTCTCCGCACGGCTCTCGGCTCTCTGGCCTAAATATGACAAATAGGGGCTGTCAGCGAAGCTGACTGGGGTTAGGAGGTTTTAGGTTATCCGTTTTAACAAGGCGTCATCAGACGCCGCGATGGAGCGACGGAGTGTAACGGAGGAGCGGAGTCGCCGACCGGAATGAAATGGAGGTCGCGTTCCCCTAATAGGGGATGTCATGAAATGACAGGGGTTAAGAGGAACTAGTTATCCGTTCGTCAGAACGGATAACCAACGCCGAAATGGAGAGCATAGCCATTTTTCTCAAGCCATTGTCGTGGATTGAGCCAGCAGGAACCGCGTTGCCTGGCCGGATCGTGCAGACGCATTCCCCAGTCTACACGCAGAATAAGGAAGTCGAGATCAAGACGGAGACCAAGTCCCCAGTTCATCGCCATTCCCGTCCACAGGCTTGTGCCATTGATATGCGCCAGATCCTGCTGTTCATCCGGACGGTCTGAGCGCTTTAGGTTCCACACGTTTCCTGCATCCACAAACACTGCCCCGGAAAACATCCAGAACATCGGGAAACGATATTCAATGTTTGCCTCAAGCTTCATATCTCCTGTCTGGTTCGGAATCACGAAGGTCGTGTCCTTCGCCGCGAGTCCCGGGCCGAGGCTGCGTGCCTGCCATCCGCGCATACTGTTGGCTCCTCCTGCATAGAAATGTTTCTCAAATGGAAGTGCCGTGGAGTTTCCGTAGGCATATCCGGCACCTGCCTGAATCCTTGTAGCGAGTCCCTGCTTGTCATCCTTGCCGAATCTCCATGTCTTGCCGAGCGTCAATTCCGCACGTACATACTGCGAATAAGGAGTGTTCCAAATCATTCCCGAGCCATTGCCGTCTTTCTTCATCAGACCCTTGAACGCACTCAAAACGTTACCTGAAATGTCAGTCTGCAGGCGGACATATTCATACGATGTCTTCGGGTTTACATCCGAGTTGGTCGTGTAGTAGAAAGTGCCTCCGGCTCCGAGGTCAAAATGGTCCTGATAGGCATTCTGCAGAAAGGGATCGCTCTTGAGGTTCTCAAGGAACGCGGAGTCGAGGTTGAATATGTGGATTATGCTGAGCTGCGCCGGATAGACCTGATAATAGAACTTTGAGTTCACGTTGCCGTTGAATCCCAGGGATGTGGAGATTATGTTGCGGGTGTATTCCGGACGGCTCTGGTAGTTATAGGAAGCGTTTATGTCCGTGCGCGAAATCGTCCCCCCGAAAAGCCTGTAAGGAAGGAACAGAAACTTCGGAAAACTGAGTCCGCCGCTGACACCGAACTCATTGGAATGGACATTGTCCCTGAATTTGAACTGGAAGTTCCCCATAAAGCTGAGGTTCAGCCACTCCCCGCCTCTGAAGATATTCTTGTGATACCAGGACAGCTGAGGTGAAACGCCGAACAGCCCGGACGAGTTGACGGACGCCTCCACATTGACTTTGAACCCCTGAAGCTTTGACGGGGTCAGGCTTATGTCGCAGTTGAGCCTGCTGCTGTCCACGGGACTGACACCGATGTTCACGCCTGAAAACATCCTCAGCGATGAGAGTCTGGAATAGGTTTGGTTGACGGCATTCTCGCTGTAAACGTCCCCGGGACGCACTGTAGTCAGTTCTTCAAGAACACCCTTGCGTACCTTCAGCTTTGAAGGATATGAAATGTTGACGTCCGCGAAGGTGAAGCGGCGGAACGGAGCGGTCTCCTTCGGCGTCTCGTTCCTCGTATACTCGTTCAGACTAATCTGAAGCCTTGCCGCTCCAGGAGTTCCGAGGGTGTCGGCCTCGCAGAAAAAATAGTTCTTGTTGAAGCCGAACCAGCCCTTATTACGAAGCACGGACGTCGATCGGACTGTCTCAGATTCAAGAGCCGCCTCCGACAGCCAGTCCCCGACCTTCACCGTGGAGTTGGACACGTCGGCAAGGAAGTCGGCGGCAAGTTCTCCCCTTTCGGGAAGGCGGTAGGCAATGCTGTCAATCCGATACCGCTCTCCAAGTGTAATGTCGTATGTTACATAGACTTTCTTCTTTCTGACATGTATCTTCGAATCTACCTTAGATCCATAGTAGCCGATGTATTCAAGATGCTTTTCAAGATTCTCGACAGACTCGTCGACAAGTTCCGGATCATATATGATCGGAGCCACACCGAGCTTCTGCACGAACTTGTCCCAGCCCTTCCCCTTTCCGTTGGACCAGTTATAGACGCTCACGAAGGGATTCCATCCGAAGATAAAGTTCGAATTCGGCTTCTGTTTGATGTAGGCTGCAAGACCTGCTTCCTTGAAGTCTTTTGTCCTGTTTGCCACATTGACCTTTGTCCCGGCAAGGCTGTACTCCCCGTCTCCGAGCACACGGGTGGTGCTGCACGCCGTCGCAAGAAGCGCGATGGTGAAAATGAGAATATATGCCGTAGTCTTCCGTTTCATAAAAAGAGGATGCAGGACAGAATATGTCCGCAATAATTGCAAAGTTATGGATTTATGCGCATATATTCCTCATTTGACGCGAATATTTTCTACCTTTGCAAGGTTATGGCGGGTCATTCGTCCCCTGTCATTTAGAGGAATATGAGCGGAATATCGAATAATGAAATAAAATACCTGCGTTCCCTGTCACAGAAAAAGTTCAGGGACGAAAGCGGTGTGTTTGTCGTTGAAGGAGAAAAGATGGTAGCAGAAGCACTCAAGTCGGGGTTTGAGGTGGAAAAGGTGTGGCGTGAGGAAGAAATTGGCACCGATGTCATGGCAAGGATAACATCACTTTCGTCTCCATCTCCTGCACTTGCCGTTGTCAGGAAACCCGGCAATGTCAGGCTCTCTGACGGAATGGCTGTTTCTGAAGCACTTGGCTTGCGCGGACTGTTTCTCGCTCTT
>ERZ1026882.216-NODE-216-length-41230-cov-5.114730_pt1 | contig 41230 bp, 32 predicted proteins | sample MGYA00380171_ERZ1026882 | MGnify/ENA primary metagenome ERZ1026882 (study PRJEB33269, sample SAMEA4719807) | human gut metagenome | biome: human-associated habitat; feature: organic feature; material: feces | place: Cameroon | collected 2013-10 ...
ATTAAACAAAATTATATTAAATAAAATTGTTTAATCTGTCGTGAATGTATATCTTTGCAAAAAAAAAGATACTGATGAAAGTTCCATTTGCATACGGACGAATTGTCGGGGCAGACGATTTTACTGACAGAAAGAATGAGACAGCCAAACTGTTGGCGAATATTGCTTCTCTGACAAACACGGCAATTATATCACCGAGAAGATGGGGCAAATCGTCCCTTGTATCCAAGGCCGTCGAGACGGCGTCAAAGGAAAGCAATGATTACCTGTTTGTACGAATGAATGTTTTCAAGTGTGAAGACGAACAGGAGTTCTACGCAACGTTCGCGAAGAGCATAATGTCCCAAATTTCATCATCCGTAGAGAACCTTATGAGCAATGCCCGGGAGTTTATTTCTTCCCTTCTGCCTAAGATTTCGGTGTCGGATCCGGCGGGTCATTATGAAATTTCATTCGGCGTGGATGTCAGGACAAGTCCCATCGACGAGAGCATCCTTGACCTTCCGCAGACTATTGCGTCGAAGAAGAAAATGAAAGTCGTTGTCTGTATTGATGAGTTTCAACAAATCGGCGAATTTCGCAATGCGCTCCGTTTTCAGAAAATCCTTCGCAACCACTGGCAGGAACAGCGCGATGTGGCATATATACTTTATGGGAGCAAGAAACATATGATGCTCAGCATCTTCGGCGACTATAACAGGCCTTTCTATAGATTTGGGGACATTATGTTTCTTCCCAAAATATCGACGGAAGATTGGTGTGACTATATCGTCGGACGTTTTTCTGCTACCGGAAAATCAATCAGCCGGGACGTTGCGGCTTATCTTGCCGAGAGTGTTGACAATCATTCCTATTATGTTCAGCAGTTGGCGCAGGCGAGTTGGCTACGAACTTCGGACAACTGCACGAAGGATGTCGTCGATTCCTCGTTGGAGAGCATCTTGGACTATCTTAATCTGCAGTTCATCAATACTATGGATACGCTGACTGACAAGCAGCGCAACTATCTGTGCGCGATTGCGGACGATGCGGAACAGTTTACCTCTATGGAAACACTTGCAAAGTACAATCTTGGCTCGGCCGGTAACATTAGGATTCTGAAGGCTGCGTTGCGGAAGAAGGATTTGATTGACATTGAAGGAAAAAGGGTTTTCATTCAAGATCCTGTGTTCTGCTTGTGGCTGAAGACGCAGTTCCGCAAAATTTGAATTATCGCCATTCGTGCAGAGTGGGACTTAGGCGTGGTGGTGTGGTTCGCCTTTTATGATGGTGAAGGCGCGGTAGAGTTGTTCGGTGAAGATGGCGCGGCCCATTCTACGGAACGGTATTCCTTGCCCCGTTCGTCAAGGAGGATGAGATTATTGTTTGGGCGTATATTCTTGAGTATCAGTTCTTAATATGATTCATCCGGTGAAACTCGACATCCGTCCTAAGCATTAGCCTTTCGGACGGATGTCTGTGTGCATCGTCACAATTATAACAGTTTTACTGAAAGTTTGCGCTTGCCATCCACTTGGACTTTTGTCTCTTCTTTGTCTTTGTATTTGAAGACGAGACTGTCGTCGGACCGGACAGAAACCGTAAACCGTCCCTCTTTATCTGTTGTCCCGAGTTCTTCTCCGGACCAGGCTGAGTGTATTTTCACCCCGGATACGGGAGTGGACTGGATGTCCCTCACCATTCCCGAAACCTTAATCATTTTTCCGACCGGTTTGTTTGCGACTCTCTCGGCTGTCTTGGCCGATTTTTCCTTCGGAGCCTCATTCTTGCCCGCATAAATCCGGATTGTGTGGGCGATGTTGTCAGATGCGCCTCCGACCTCAATGAGGAAATCTCCATCTTCAAAGAACGGGAAGCCGTGCTCATCAGTCAGACTGAGCTCCGAGAGGGGGATTTCAAGAGTCATTTCTTTCGTTTCGCCCGCTTTTATGGCAACTTTTCGGAAAGCCTTCAACTCCCTTATCGGCATAACTGTGCTGCTGACAACATCTCTGACATAGGCTTGCACCACTTCTTTTCCATCTCTGTTTCCGGTGTTTTTAACTTTCACGCTTAACTTGATGCTTTCGTCTTTTTCGAAATCGTATGACTTTTTATTGCTTGTCGCACTGAGATATTCAAATGTGGTGTAGCTCAGGCCGTGACCGAAATTCCACAGAGACGACGGGTCTGAAAATACATAATCCCTTCCCGGATGGTCATAAGTTCCCGGACTTTTGTAAAACCCCTTGTCGGAAGGGAGATGATTGTAGTATGCAGGAAGGTGTCCCGTACTCTGAGGGAAGGAATAATTCAGTTTTCCGGAAGGGTTGACATTGCCGAAAAGCACATCCGCAAGAGCGTTTCCGGCTTCCTCTCCTCCATACCATTGGAGAAGGATTGTGGAGAGGTTTTCCTTTTCCCAAGGAATGGCGAACGGCTTACCGGCAACAAGTACGAAAACCAGAGGCTTGCCTTGGGATGCTACAGCACGGACAAGTTCTTCCTGTGCTCCTGTGAGGGAGATATTGTGCAGGTCCATTCCTTCTCCGGTCGTTGCTACGGCGTCGGATGAACGGACGAATCTTGAACCGGAACTCCCGCAAATGAGAATCGTAAGCTCACATTCCGCTGCACAGCGGGCCGCTTCGGAGATTTCGCTTGTGTCGAGAGAGGAATAACTGCATCCCTTTATGTGCTTGATTTCCACATCTTTGCCCACTCTGCTTCGTATTCCTTCCAGTGGAGTGACTCCGTCTTCCGAGTCTTTTCCCCAAGAATAGTCACCGAATTGCGGACGGTCTGCAAGCGGGCCAATCACAGCGATGGATTTGTAGCGCGATGCATCAAGAGGAAGGAGATTGTCCTTGTTTTGAAGAAGAACGATGGACTCATCTGCGATTTCTTTTGCCAAAGCGACTTGAGACTTCGAATGGATGTCAGTTGCGAGCTGCTCAATGCCGTATGGGTTTTCAAAAAGCCCGAGGCTGAATTTGACGCGAAGAACCCTGCGTACTGCCTCGTCGATTGTACCGATGGGGCATCTTCCTTCTTTCACTGCGTCAATCAATGTTGCGAACTCTTCGGAAGAAGCCTCCAAGTCAAGACCTGCATTCAGAGCCATAAGAGCCGCATCTTCTTCATTTTCAGCGACCCTATGGAAATATCTCAACATACTGACAGCTCCCCAGTCGGAATAGACAAAGCCTTTGAAACCCCACCTTTCTCTCAAAACTTCATTCATCAGAAATGCCGACGCAGAGTTTGGAACTCTGTTGCAGGAATTGTAACTGGACATTATCGTCATCGCTGGGGTCTTCGTGAAAATCATCTCAAAAGGTTTCAGATAGATATCGAAAAGGTCGCGGGTTCCGCAGTCGACAGATGCGAGATTCAGTCCGCCGAGAGGGTTGCCGTGAGCCCCGTAATGTTTCGGCATCGGAGAAATGCCATTATCCATATATCCAAGCACTTCATTCACGCCCATTTGGCCCACGAGAACAGGATCTTCGCCATAGGCTTCCTCGACTCTTCCCCAGCGGAGGTCTCTCACCACATCTACATCCGGAGCAAGAACCTGTCTGAAATTCATTTTGTGCAATTCTCCGCTGACAGATGCCGCTTTTCTGTAGGCAAGATCAGGGTTGAATGTGCTGCCCAACGCAATGTTTTGAGGATATATGGTGCAGCCGTCCTGCACACAGCCGTGGAGGGATTCAGTGACAATCAGAAGCGGTATGCCGAGCCTTGTCTCATTCACGACATATTCCTGAATTTTGCGTACATTTTCCACGCAACTCTGACTTGTCAGTGGGAAACACTCCGCACATCCCCAGCTCATCCCTTTGCAGAAATCGGCGAGTTTTTCGATGTCAAGTTCTTGGCCTTCAAGCATATTGTGGGAGTGGATGTGCCGCAGTTGGGCCACCTTTTCTTCGAGCGTCATTCTCGAAAGGAGGTCTTCCACCCGCTCTTCAACAGGAAGTGAGGGATTTTTGTACGAGTTTTGTGCATTTTGCCCATAGCAGATGCCTCCCAGCAGAGTCATTAGGCCGGCAAGCAGGATATGCTTCCAATAATAATCAGTCATCATTGTTGTCGTTGAAAAATAAAATCAAACTGTCGTGAAAAAACCAAAGGTAGGCATATTTTCCTCAATTAATCCAAAGTTTTTGTTATTTTGTATCAATTAATTACAAAAAACAAACAATCGTAAAAAATGTGTAAAATAATTGAAAAATGAGTAAGGGATTTCTCTTTTTTCGGGTACATATATAGAATAACCACGAGGTTTATGTGATGAATCCTGCAGGACTGGACAGAATAGTAAATGAGTTGGCCCGTAATTCCTCCCAAAAGGCGTTGCAGGAATTATACATTATATATTATAGGAAACTGTTCCGATATGTGGGGCTTTATGTTCGGGACGAAGAGGTGGTGGCAGAAATCGTTTCGGATGTATTCTTTGCCATCTGGGAAAAGAGAGTGGAACTCACGGATGTGAGAAATTTCAATGCTTTCATATATCGCATAGCCAAATACAAAGCGCTCAATTATTTGAGGGGAAGAAATCTCAACACAATCGACATCAACGACATTCCTTTCGACCTCTTTGCAGGGACAACTTCTTCTCCTGAAGACAATCTCATATCTTCCGAAACTGTCGAAAACATTAACAATGCAATAGAACAATTGCCATCGAAGTGCAAGCTCGCGTTCAAACTCGTGCGTGAAGACGGTATGTCCTACAAGGAGGCGTCCGAACTTTTGGCCATCTCGACGAAAACCCTTGAAGTTCACATATATAGGGCTGTGCGGAAAATCAGGGAAATACTCTCTTTGGGCGGGCGCTGAGCCTTCTTCAAATAATTGCAAAAAATCGGAGAATCCGAGTAAGTGTTTTTTATAATAAATGGTACTCAATATATGGAGCGACCGGCAAATTGCAAATAATATGGACGAAAATAACAACATACAGGCGGCTCAACAGCCGGATATTGATGCCCTGATGGCAAAAGTTCTCTGTGGGGACTGTACTCCGCAGGAATATGACTGCTTTTCGTCCTGGTTGGCTGCCGATGAGAAGAATCGTGCTGAGTTCCACAAGGTCAGAAGTTATTGGAATGCCGACATTTCTGACAGATTTGATATCGACACGGGAAAAGAACTCGAGCGCCTGATGAAGAGGGTGCGCTCTCCACGCGACAGTAAACGGAAAAGGTTTTTCAACTATGCTGTTCGGGCTTCGATTGTTGCAGCAGTGCTCTCTATCGGAGTTTTCGCAGGATGGTCGCTTGCTCAGAATACAAAAGAAATATCCCATCAATATTCTCTTGTTACAGGAGATTCGATTTCGTCTTTCGTATTGCCTGACGGAAGCAAAATTCACTTGAACAAGGACAGCCGTTTGGATTATTCTGCGTCTTTCGGACAGAAGGAACGAAGGGTTCATCTTGTCGGAGAGGCTTATTTCGAAGTCGAAAGAATGGAAGACTGCCTGTTTGTGGTGGACCTCGACGGGGCGGGGATTACAGTTAAGGGAACAACATTCGACGCATTCAATTACAATAGTGGCGGAGTCAAGGGGGCGGCACTCGTTTCCGGAATGATTGAGTTCAACTCCGGCTCTCAGAACATAGTTCTCTCCCCTTCAAAAAAAGTCGTTTTCGACAGCAAGGTGAACAACTTGACAGTCAGTGAGTTCGAGCCGGCTCTTCTCACTGCGTGGAAAGACAGGCTGTTCCGCTACAAATCTTTGAACATCTACGAATTGTCCGAACGCCTGATGGATGTCTATGGCATCTGCGTAGTGCCTCAGGCCGGTGTATTCGACGACGCACGCTATTCCGGAGCTCTTGATACGGGTCTTCCGGCATCACAAATAATGGATATTATCGCAGCACAGACAGGTGCTGAATGGAAGAAAGTCAATGACATATACCATTTGACCAAACCGAACTGACCGAACTGACTACGCAATATTAATAACGATATAAAACTAAAATATTAATGAATTCAAGGTTTTCGAAATCCCTTCCGCTATGGGAGAGCAGGGGTCTTAGATTCATTTCTTCGATTCTTGTATTTCTGGCCGTATTCTTTTCGAATGGAAGGGCGGCCTATGCGCAGAATGACAAGGTGACGGTTGATACGAAGAAAAGCGTCAGTCTTGTGGAATTGTTTAAAATGATTGAGAAATCAAGCGATTATCTCTTTCAGTATAAGGACGGGGACGTTGCCGGTTGGACGGTGAATCTTTCTTTAAAGAACGCTTCCATATCTTCAATTATGGACAAGGCCCTCTCGGGAACGGACTTGAGATACAGCATCCGCCAGCGCTATGTGATTATAGAGAAGAAGAGCGATAGTGCGGCAAAGAGTTCTGAAAGAACCACAATCACCGGAACGGTTACCGATATGAAGGGGCAGCCCCTTCCGGGAGTTTTCGTCGTTCAGAGCGGCTCCAAATCGAATGCGGCGACTACTGACCTTGACGGAAAATACCAAATCAACGTTTCTGGTGTCCGTAATGTCTCACTCCATTTTTCTTGTCTCGGTTTCACTTCAAGGACGGTTTCCATTCCTGCTGGAGAAACACTCGTAAACTGCTCACTCAAAGAAGATTCGACACTTCTGGACGAGGTCGTTGTCGTGGGCTATGGTGTGCAGAAGAAACTCAATCTCACAGGTTCCGTGGCTTCAACATCTGGAGAGGTGCTTTCGGACAGGCCTATTGGAAACATTGCACAAGGATTGCAGGGCGTGATACCCAATTTGAACATCACTTTCAACAGTGGCAAGCCGAGTCAGGAGGCTAAAATAAACATCCGCGGAAACACATCGCTCAATGGTGGAAGTGCCCTCATACTCCTCGACGGCGTGGAAATATCGGACCTGTCGCTTGTGAATCCGCAGGATGTCGAGAATATTTCCGTGCTCAAAGATGCTTCTGCAGCAGCGGTATATGGTGCCAGAGCAGCTTTCGGTGTGATGCTCATAACCACGAAGAAAGGTGCAAGCAATAAAAAGGCTACCGTGAACTATAACAACAACTTGTCTTGGAATACGCCTGCGAGACTTCCCGAAATGCCAAACTCCCTCGATTGGGCGAGAGCGTGGAACAAGGCTTTCGACTATGATAGCCCGGGCAACTACTATTTCACTGACAAGTTTATGCACTATCTCGAACTCCACGTCACTGACCCTGAGCACAATCCGGGTGTACTCGTGGATACGGAGGGCATTCAGGACGGCAGAAACACTCCTTCGAATCCCGGTTGGGCCTATGTCAGCAACACCGACTGGCTCCGGGCATTTTACCGCAATTCGGGTTTTATGCACCAGCACAATCTCAGCGTTTCCGGCGGTACAGAGAAGGTAAAATATTATGCGTCATTTGGATACAAGGGACAGCAAGGTATTTTCCGTTACGGGAATGACAAATACTACAGAATGAATGCGAACGTCTCTTTGGATTTCAAACTCGCAAAATGGATTGACCTCGGAGTTACCGCAAGGATGAATAACATCAAGAACGACGACCCTAATGTCGATTTCAAGAACAATTCCGGGTATACCCTCTATTACGAGGTCTATCGTATGTTTCCGACCTCTCCGGTATTCCTTCCCAATGGGGACTGGGCCTGTATGTCGGGATATCACACAAACTTCAATGTCGTAGGAAAGATGGCTCTTGCCGGAAGACGGATTGAGCAGACTTGGGACCAGTGGTATACCGCACGTTTGGACATCCACCCGGTCAAGGGCCTTTCCATCAAGGGAGACGTTTCCTATAACAGCTATTTCAGGAAAGTGAAATCTCACGGCAAGACATTCTATCAGGTTCATCCCGAAGGTCGTGAGCCGGAATTGATCGGAAGCCCCAATAATGTGACCAACGAGCATTACAACAACAACTATCTTGCGCTCAACCTTTGGGCTGAGTACAAGCATACTTGGAACGAGATGCATAACTTCTCGGCGATGGCGGGTTACAACCAGGAGGGAAAGGACTACTACGGCAACACCCTGACGATGAACGGCTTGTACGACAACAACCTCCCTGTCACAGATATGGCTACGGATTATCTGAAAAACACCGAGATTGGCACTCTGTGGAGAGTTCAGGGCGTGTTCTACAGACTCAATTACGACTATGATTCAAGGTATCTTCTGGAGTTGAACGGACGATATGACGGTTCTTCAAAGTATCATAAGAATGACCGATGGGCCTTCTTCCCTTCGGGTTCGTTGGGTTGGAATATTGCGAGGGAGAAATTTGTCACGGACAATACATCCGCAATCGACGAATTGAAACTCCGCTACTCTATGGGTATGCTTGGCAACCAGGTGACCAGCGGCTATCATGACTATATGTCAATCATAGAATCTGCCCCTATCAAGGATTATGTTTATGACGGCAAACTCGGTGATGCTCTTAAGACTCCGACCATCCCTTCATTCGTGACTTGGGAGAAGGTCATCACCTATGACTTCGGTCTTGATTGGGGATTTCTGGGAAACAGGCTCACCGGCTCGTTTGACGCCTACATCAGGGACACAAAGGGAATGGTCCGGAGCGTGACTCTTCCGGCGGTCTTCGGAACATCTTCCGGTAAAAAGAATCTCTCAGATATGCGTACAGTCGGTTGGGAGTTCAATATCGGTTGGAGAGACCGAATCAACAATTTGGCCGGCAGTCCTTTCGACTATTCGATAGGCGTGGGTATATCCGACTATCAGGCTACCATCACCAAACACGACAATCCTTCCGGTCTTCTCAAAGATTATTATGTCGGACAGAAACTCGGAGAAATCTGGGGATTTGAGACTCAGGGATTTATTATGGACGAGGCTGAAGCCGACGAAATGGGCGTGGTGCAGAAATTCTTGAGCGCAAAATGGCATCCCGGCGACATTCGCTATCGTGACCTCGACGGCAACGGCAAGATTGACACGGGAATGAACACTCTGGACGACCCGGGCGACAGAAGAATCATCGGAAACTCCACTCCAAGATACAAATTCAACATCACCGGAGGCATCGGATGGCACGGGTTCGCACTCGATTTTATGTTCGACGGCGTTTGCAAGAGGGATGTCTGGATTGGAAGTGACCTTTTCTGGGGTTTCGGACGTGGTATCTACAACAGTTGCGTAACCCAATATCATATTGACAACAGCTGGACAGAGGAAAATCCGAACGCATATTTCCCTCGTCTGAGCAACGGTAACGGAAAGAGCCAGTATGTGCAGACGAAATATCTCCAGAACGCGGCCTTCCTCAGACTCAAGAATCTGACTCTCAGCTACACTCTTCCACGCAAGGCTTTGGATAAACTCGGAATTGAGAACGCGAGAATCTACGCCACAGGAATGAATGTTTTCGAGATTACGGGACTTCCTCCTTTTATGACTCCTGACATTACCGACAACATCGTCGATTCCAAGGAGTTCGGTTCTCCGAATGCGGGAAAAGAATACGCATTTATGAGAAGCTGGTCTTTCGGTATTAACGTTACATTCTAATTCGATTCTGGAAATGAAAAACATAAAACTCATAACTCTTGTTTCTGTCTTCGGAATGTTGTTGTCTGCTTGTGACTATCTTGACACAATTCCGGGAGACGCCTTGACCGGGGACCATTTCTGGCAGACTGCCGATGAAGTGGCTCTTGAGAAATACTGCAATATGTTCTATCCAAGGCTCATCGTCGGACACGGAAGCCCGAACGGATGGGATTGCGGAGATATGTTCAAAAACGACTATCAGTCCGACAATATTCTGCCTTCCGGACAGAACGCAGTCACCTACGGTCAGAACACAATCACCACAGATGACGCGAAGTGGAACTGGGAGGTCATAAGAAGTTGCAACACATTCATTCTCAACTATCAGAAGACTCCGGCGTCGCAGGCGGCCAAAGACCGCTATGCGGGCGAAGTCTATTTCTTCAAGGCTTGGGACTATTTTAATAAAGTCTGCCGTTTCGGGGATGTACCTTGGTTTGACAAAGGTTCCGATACTGACGATCCGGAGCTTTACAAGGGCAGGGATTCAAGAGTCCTGGTTATGGAAAATGTCGTAAAGACAATCGACAAGGCGATAGAACTTCTGCCGGTGAAGTCCAAGGTCTATAGAGTGAGCAAAGATGCTGCTCTCTGCCTCAAGGCAAGAATCTGTCTTTATGAAGGCACTTGGAGAAAGTATCGCAATCTTGACGGCGCGGACGAATATCTCCGCCTTGCATACGATGCTGCGGGAGAACTGATGGACCCTAAGTACGGATATAAACTCTACACCGAAGGCGACCCTGACGAGGCTTATTTCAAACTGTTTATACAGAATGACTACGAAGGAAATTCAGAGGTAATTCTCTCCAAACAGTATGTTCCGTCCATCAGTATGGGTAACGATGTGTCGAAACAGATGCCGAATGCCCCTCACGGAATGAGCCGCGACTGCTATGAGGAATATCTCTGTGCCAGGACCGGACTTCCGATTTCAATCTGCGGATGCCACGACTATAGGGACGGATTCCTCAAGGAGTCGGCAAATAGGGACCCTCGTCTTTCGCAGACAATCTGCATCCCGGACAAGGATAGCAAACACCACTACTTCCTCTATCGTCAGACGGGCGATGAACTCAGGGGCAGTGCACCGAACATTATGGGTATTCTTGATTCCGACGATATACGACCTTTCTATGGTAACTCAAGTTCAGGATATGCCATTGCCAAGTTCTATTCGGAAGCTGACTTTCTCAATCAGACTTTACACACCGGAGACATTGATTCTCCTGTGATGAGATTTGCCGAGGTTCTTCTCATAAGGGCTGAAGCAGGAGCTGAATTGGGAGTGCTCGACCAGGCTGAACTTGACAGGACTGTCAATAAACTGAGGGAAAGGGTGGGATTTACGCACAATCTCACAATGAATCCGAAACACGACCCTAATCTTGAGGAAAAATATCCTAATGTCACATCCGACCTTGTCAGGGAAATACGCCGTGAACGCCGGGTGGAACTCTTCTGCGAAGGCTATCGTTGGGATGACATCTGCCGATGGCACGTGGGCCCCGAAGTTTTCAACGACAGGGAACGCAGAGGTGCGTATATGGACCCGACTCTCTACACGGCGGACGAAATAAAAAGAGTGAAGGAGAAAATCGGACTTGATGCGGACGGATTCATACTTCCGTATGCGGTAAGAGGCAAACTTGTGAGTATGTTCTCAGAGAAGAACTACCTTTTCAATATCCCATTAAATGAAATTGCTTTGAATCCGAATCTCGCTCCCAACAACTACGGCTGGGAAGAGTAAATTTAAGACATTATGAGTGTAATAGCGAAAATAAAATGTGTTGTTGTAGTTGCAGTTCTGTTTATTGGGTCAGCAGCTTGCGAACCGGTGTCCGGAGGCGAAGTCTCCGGGCCGATCGCAGGTTTGCCGGAACAGGAACAACCACTTCCGCGACCACAGCCCGAACCGACTCCCGAACCGGAAACTTCCCTTATGCTGCGCATCCGTCAGGCGTGCCCGAGCATCACTACACTCATTTGCGAAAGGACAAGTGAGACACATTTGGGTGTAAAACTGACAGAGTCGGATTTCAAGTGTGGAGCCAATCCAAATCACATCTTCATTCTTGAAATCGATATGTCTTCGACTGCAACTCTCAGAGCCTGCACACCAGACGATATGCCTGTTTCCGGAAAAAGACAGGATATGATTGAGCAAGCCAAGATTGTCTCTGCCAAGGGAACGGAGATTTATTATGGTGTGAACGGAGACTTTTTCGGCAACTATAAAGGAGACGGCAATCTGATTCCGATGGGAGTGGTTTATGTCGATGGAAAAGCCTATCAGTCATCTCATTATGGACGGTCTGAAAATGTCCTTTATGTAAGGGATGACGGTAGTGTGGAGATTGGTAAATATAAGACATTCAATGCTGAACTGTCTAAGGTCAAGACTGCGATTGGCGGATATCAAACACTCGTTTGGGATGGTGTCAAGGCTTCCTTTCAAAATGATGACCTCTCGACAGGTCTGCACCCACGCACATTTGTCGGGGTCACTAAGGATAGGAACAAAGTTTATGTCTTTGTCGTGGACGGTAGGCAGAAAAGGTATTCGATAGGCTTGAATATGAGCGATATGGCAGACATTTGTCGCCGGTTGTGACAGGGCTTTCAATTTAGATGGAGGAGGCTCGACTACCCTGGTTGTACAAGATGGTAATGGCGGTTTTAAACTACTTAACAAACCATCCGATTCCGGAGTGCCCCGAGCAGTGGTTGACGGACTTTTGGTGGTAAAGAAATAAACATAACAATAATATGAAATCATACGGGAAAATACTCCTTGGAGCGGCTATGCTCCTGATGCCTTTATTCTTCACTTCTTGTGTGGAAGAGATGGGAAAGCCGGTTTGCGCCGAGCTTGAAATCCAGTCTGACATTTTTGTCGGTCCGGAAGAAGGAATTTATGAAGCCCCGCTTGTATCCACATATCCGTGGTATGCAAGTACGAATGTGGACTGGATTAAGATAACCAAAAACAGAGGTCAGGCACTTCTGAAGGAGAAATTGGTTTTCAGAGTGCAAGCCAACAAGACTCTCGACGTGAGGGAAGCCACTATCTACATCAAACTTATGGACCAGCTTACGGGAGAGTTCATCGTAAGGCAGAACGGACAGGGCGAATACATTATCCTTCCTATTGACAAGGTCTATTTCAACAATCAGGTCTCCGAATACACGGTTACAGTTCAGACAAAAGTGGATTGGACTCTGGACAAGTCTCAGGAAAATGGAATCTCGTTTGAGAAGGTGGATTTGAATCATTTGAAAATCAAGTCCGGAGCCAACTCTACGGGCAAGGAACTTTCAGCCAGCGTCAATTTGACATCTGTCAATAACCCTGAGCGTAAAGCTACATTGACAGTTTTCCAGAAAGCGGAAAAGGACATCATCGCCTTTGTTGTGCCGGAAGAGGACAGTAGAGGCAAGGTCGTGATGAAATCCGGTTCCAAAGAGACCACTTTGGGAATTGTTCTTAACAAAAAGGTCAAAATCAGTTCGTCAGCAGATTGGCTCCGGATTGTGAAAACACCTCTTATCGATGATGTAGAAATCGTGCAGAATGTGGAAATGTCCTACACTGTTTCCGAAAACCCCGGGAGAGAGGAAAGAACGGCATATATCACTGTGCAGGATGAGTCGAGCCCTGTAAATGATGTCTACACCATCTATCAGAGAGGAGTCGAAGACATAGTTTACTGTAAGGCCGGCGGCACCGGAGACGGAACATCTTGGGACAGAGCGTATGGTAATATTATCGATGCTATGAATGCCTGTGGACATTTCGCTTCACAGGAATTGTGGGTGAGTGAAGGTGAGTTCGAACTCTCCGAGGTGATGGTTAAGAAATATGTCAATGTCTATGGAGGCTTCAAGGGTGATGAAATAGCTCTTGCCCAGAGAGACCAATCCAAAAAGACCGTCCTCAGAGGAAAGCAGAAATTCCTTTCCGGATACAGAATGAAAGAGGCTGTTGAAGACTATTATATGGATGGTTTCGTGATTACCGGTGTGAACGAGCCGGATGCCACCCATATTGGAATAATAGAGTTTTATGACCATCACGTGCTCCGTAATTGTATCGTCCGTGACAATGTCTACGGAAAGAATGCAGGAGGCTATTTTGAAAACACCAAGGTTATAAACTGCCTCTTCTACAATAATCACAATACGGCATCTTCGGGAGTCGTCCAGTTTAGTAATACGGATTGTGTCAATTGTACCATTGTCGGAAACAAGAATACCGGAGACTGGGGCGCAGGCGGCGGTATGAGGGCAGCATCAGGAAGCCGTCTTATCAATACTGTCGTATGGGGCAATCTCGCAACGACCAAGAGAGCGGAGAATGTGCAGGTGTATATTGACAAGTCTGATGACGTGGAGGTTGTGAATTGCTTCTTCCAGATGGGTTTGAAGAAAGATGGGATAACGCCGGCGATGTTTAATGACGGGAACACTCCTAAGGGAGACAAAGGATATACTGTTCTTGCTGCTGACAATGCCGCAGGAGCGCGCTTTGTGAATCCTTCGGCTAATGACTATTCGCTTGGAGAAGGCTCTGTTCTGATTGACGCAGGAAATGCAGAGCGTCTGGAGGGTATGGATGTGTATACTGATATTGTCGGAAATGATAGAATAATTGGTGGTAAACCGGATGTAGGTGCTTATGAAAAGAAATAGTTTTATTTACAAAATCGCAGTTTTGATGATGTCGGCTCTTACGGCATCGGTTATGTGTTGCAACAAGATTCCCCAAGGAGGTGGCGGACAGACGGACCCACCGTCGGTTCTGCCTCCGGAATTGGCATATGAAAAATGTATCGCCATAGGCGACCAGAAAACAAGGTCGTTTATGATTCTTGACGGCGAGACATTTCAGCCGATTTGGAAATGGAAGGCTTCGGGAGATTTCATTCCGGCATCTCGTCTCAGTTGGTTCAACAATCCGTCGGAAGTGAAGCCGGTTATGGACAACACCCATATTCTTTTCACTTGTTCCGGGGGAGCCGTGGGATTGATTAGAATAAAGGACAAGAAACTGGTTTGGTATGCAAAAGCGGGAGTGAACCCCCATTCGGCAGAACTTCTTCCGGACGGGAACATTGTCGCGGTTTCGTCAACGGATGCAAAAGTTTCAATTTTTAATCCCGATTCCCAGACGGACCCCGAGGCTTGTCTGGCAACATATAATTGGCCTTCTGCCCACGCTTTGATTTGGGATAGGGGAAGACAGTTGCTCTATGGCAACTATGCGAGTACTGTCACCGCCTACCGTTACAATTTCGACAAGCAGGCGCCGAAACTTACAAAAGCCTCTGTGGTTACACAAATCCCTCAAGGTGAGAATTGTGTGCACGACCTTTATTTCGTGAATGGAGAGCCTGACTGTGTGTGGATGACGACAAACGAGGCCGTGTCCAAACTCAATGTGGTGACTGGCGAATTGACCAGAATCAACAAGTTCTATGCAATCAAGAGCGTCAGCAATGACCTTGATGGGAATATGCTTATGCTTATGCCGACCGAGGAATGGTGGTCAGACAAAATGATTAATCAAGATGGAGTTGTCCTTTTCACTTTGCCTGGCACGAGAATCTATAAGGGACGCTATATGTACAAAAATACATTCAGTTATTAATTTATTTTATTTTACTATAAACTAATTACCAAATGAAAAAGTTGCAATTTTTCTCAATGGCAGCATTGCTCCTGGTGGGGGCAATCGCTTGCACGAAGGACCCTGTTCCTTCACCGCTTTCAAGTGTAATCGTTCAGGACGGAAATAAAACAGTCAGCGCAGCAATCGACCACACAGCCAAGACTGTGAAGTTCGACAAATTCGCAGAGCTTGATGATTTCGCTGCAGTCAAGGTCAGCATTGCTGTGGCAGAGGGAGCTTCTCTTGTGAGCCCTGCGGCAGATGCAGTCGTGGACTTCACTAAGCAACCGGTCAAAATCGTTGTCAACGATGGTGTTAATGACCAGACCTACTCGATGACGGCAAAAACTCCTGACCCTTTCAAGAGCATAACTGTAGCCGGCAAACCTGCGGTGGTGGATGGCATCAACATCACACTTCCGTATGACAAGGAGACAATGGATATTACAAAACTCAAGCTTGATATCGTTCTCCGTAAGGGGGCTGCAGTAGTGAATCCTGAGGGCGCAGTTTTCGATTTCTCTGTGAAGACAACCCAAGGCCTTACAATCAGCTATCTCAACAAGGATTATATCTATCAAGTGAGACTCGAAGGCTACGACCCCGATTCGAATCCTCTCGTGAAAGCCGGTTGGAGAAGCGCAAACGATTTCTACGGTTCTCTGCCTAAGCACATCACAATCTACAAAAACGACAAACTCGGAAAGGCAAAGGATCAGACAGGGTTCTTGGCTGAAATAGGAAAGGGAGGAAAGATGCTTGCGCTCGGAAAAGGGAATGATGCATATAAATGCATCAATGACGCTGTTCAACTTCCGGAGGCAAAGGATTATCCGATTATCGTCAACGGTATTTCCGGCATCAATCAGGCAATCTTCTCGGAAGGTCAATTTGTATATTCTTCTGGGGCTACTTTTGTTTGTCTTGCTCAGGAACCCGACGGCTCGTTTGTCCTTTGCCCTCAGGCAAGGGAGCCGCTTCCTACGGCTCCTTGGTGGAAACCGTCGGTGTCTATGCTCGACCTTGACGGCAAGACTATAATTAAAGAAGGCTGGGTGCCACATAATCTTTTCGGAGGTTACTATATGGTATTGGCAAACGGGAAGGCAATGACTGCTGAAGAAATGGGTAAGACCGGACTCTGGAATGATTGGTTTGACGGAGATGCAGTTCACGCCCGTGAGTTTATCGGTTTGACAAAAGACGGCACAGTCTATGTGTTTGTTTGCGGACGCGGTAAGGATGGAAATGGCGGACTTGCAATGAAGGAAGTTGTTGACATTATGATTCTTGCCGGCTGCGACAGGGCGATGACTCTTGAGGGTTCTCGTTCGGCGAATATGCTCATAAATGGAAAGAAGACCGTTGAGGAAAATGACGGTACAAAAGTTGTCAAGGCTTTGGTATGTTTCAAATAGGACATAAATAATATCTGAGACAGGGGCTGTGTCAAATGTTTTTGATTCGGCCCCTTTCCATAAAATCAAGTTGTGGAAAATGAAAATCAAATCACTCATCGCTCCTGTTGTTTTGAGCCTGTTGTTATTGCTTTCACCGGTATCAGTTGCCGGGGTTCCTTCCGGCAGAATTGACATTATCCCGAAGCCAAGCTCGGTGGAGTTAATGTGTGGTCCTGATTTTGTCTTGAATGAGAGGACAGTCATCCGCTATGATGCCGCGTCAGAGGCCCAAGCCAGCTATCTTCGCGAGTTTCTTCAAACGTCGACCGGTTTCGGGCTTCGTATGCTTGAGTCCGGCTCCGGAAGGGGAATCAAACTGTCAGTTGACCCTACTGTGGTAAGCGATGCGGAAGGGTATGTCCTCAAGTCAGATTCCCGTTCTGTGAACATTGTCGGTCACGATGCAGCGGGAGTTTTCTACGGCATACAGACCCTGCTTCAGCTTTTTCCTGTCGAAATCTATTCCGGCACAGTTGTCAGAGGAGTTGACTGGAAATTGCCTCCGCTTGTCATCAAGGATGCACCGGAGCGCCCGTGGAGGGGAATGATGCTCGATGTTGCCAGATATTTCTATAACAAGGATTTTGTTAAGAAATATATCGATATGATGGCGATGTACAAACTCAACAAACTCCAATTCCATTTTATTGACGATTCCGGTTGGCGCCTGGAAATCAAAAAATATCCGGCCCTTACTGAAGTCGGAGCTTGGGCATCTACGGGAGCATATCCGCTCGGAGGCTATTACACGCAGGAGGACATAAAAGAAATAATCGAGTATGCATCAGTGCGTGGAGTCGAGATTATTCCCGAAATCGAGTTCCCCGCCCATATGCTTTCGGCAATAGTGGCCTATCCGTGGCTCAGTTGCACCGGGCTCCAACACCAGGTTCCTAATCAGCATTTCATCAGCCGCGACATTCTATGCGTGGGGAAACAGTCGTCTTTTGATTTTCTCCGCGATGTTTTGGAAGAAACTGTAGCTCTATTTCCATCCGATTACATCAACATCGGGGGAGACGAGGCGGTTTATACAAGCTGGGAGAATTGTCCTGACTGTCAGAGAGTTGTCAAGGAGCAGGGGCTTAAGGACGCGTCTGAACTCCAGGGATATCTGACGAATGTCGTTGCGGAGATGATGAAGGAAAAGGGGAAGACGGTTGTTGGATGGGAGGAAATTGTAATGAGAGGACAGGTCAATACTCCGGTGGTCGGGCTTGTGTGGCACGATGTCTCGGATTCTCTTAAGATTGCGAATGCTGGCCACAAGGCGGTGCTCACTCCTGCAACACATCTGTACTTCGATTTTCCGGAAAGTGCGACTCCCGGGGAGATGAAGGCGGCGATGTGGATGCCGCCCGTATCATTGGAAAAAACCTACAGTATGCCGGTGAACGATTATTCCGAAAAGTCGGCAACTATCGGTGTTCAAGGCTGTTTCTGGAGCGACCAGTTCATTCACGGAACTGTTCTTCAGGAGTTTCCGTATCTTAATGAAAACAGGTCAGAAAAATATGCGGAATATTTCACTTTCCCACGTCTTATTGCCCTTTCGGAGGTGGCTTGGGGCAGGGAAAGCGAGAGAGACTATGAGGATTTTCTCAAGAGAATCAGCACCCACTATCTCAGGCTTGACTTTAAGGATTGTAACTACAGAGTACCGGAACCAAGGGTGGTTTCAAGCCGGGAAATGGAGGGAGGAATGGAGTTTACTCTCGAAAGTCCTATAGAGGGTAAACCGATAAGATACACGACTGACGGAACTTATCCCACAGAACATTCCCCACTCTATCAAGGCCCGGTGACGGTGCCAGGACGTGACTACCTCAGGGCGATGACAGTTGCCTCTTCCGGACATTTCTCACTTCCGCTCTATTTCCTTCCGGACTATTCCGAGTATGAACGATATGGCAAATTTACAACGTCGTGGAAACCGGCCCAAGTCGGCACGGCTCCTTCAAAATGGCTGTTTGAGTGCACCGGAAAAATCAATGGTAACGGGAACTATAGAGTCTCTTTCATTCAAACCGAAGGCGCAGACAGCCTGCATCTGGGACGGCTCAAAGTCCTGAAAAGGGATGAACTGATGGCAGACATCGAGGACGACCAACTCGTCGCAACCAACGGCGCCCCGGCCCAATACACCATCGAAATCAAACATTTCGAAGCCGGCACCCCATTCACCATAGAAGTGGAACTATACGGCAAGGGCGGCAGCGATACCACCGGCTACGTCTTCATAAAAAGGATGAGTGAATGACCTCGCTTCCAAACTTTGTCTGATGTTTAATGATTTGTATTAACTTTGCAATTGAACGCAAGTTCGTTCGGGGTGTTGTCTCCCGTGGAACGATGGTAGTATTTGTGACCGAAGCGTGAGAAATGCATTATGAAGAAAAAGATAGTAATATTGTCAGGCGCAGGCATTAGTGCCGAGAGCGGTATTTCAACATTCAGAGACAGTGACGGTCTTTGGGAGAAACACGATGTGATGGAGGTCGCCTCCATCTTCGGGTGGCAGCAGAATCCCTCACTGGTGCTTGATTTCTACAATCAGAGACGCGCACAGCTCAAAGAAGTGAAACCGAATAAGGCACACCTTGATATCGCATCCCTTGAGAAAGAGTATGATGTAGTGGTGATTACCCAGAATGTGGACAACCTCCACGAGATGGCAGGCAGCACTAAAGTCATTCATCTCCACGGTGAACTCACAAAGGTCCGTCCGGAAGACTCATACACGGAGGAGGACGGATTTGATGAATCAAAGATTAAGGATGTGAATTTCGGACCGGTCAGCATTGGAGATACGGATGACCGTGGCGTTCAATACCGTCCGCATATCGTATTCTTCGGAGAGGCTGTCCCAAAGATTAAGGATGCAATCGCAGAACTTGCAGAAGCTGATTTTATGATTATCGTCGGAACATCGCTTGTGGTTCAGCCTGCTGCAAGTTTATGGAAATACACTCCGGTTGACTGCCCTGTTTTCGTGGTCGACCCCAAGGATACGCCCATCGACAATGAGGAGGGTATTGTCCATATCAAGGAAAAAGCCACTGTCGGAGTAGCCGAAGCGATAAGGATGATTTCTGAAATGTCCTGCGAGTAGCTGATTCAAGTCTCTGATTATGCTCTTGGTCAACGCATCCAAGAACGCCGTCGCATATAAAAAGGAGTTGCAACTCGCTCGTAGCCAAAATGTCGATGTCACTAATTTCGAGAACAAACTTCAGGAAACTGACCTTCACACAATGAAGGCCAAATTCGATGAAGCCCGCAAGAAGGCCGATGATGATACTCCCGGGAATCTAGAATCATAATTCGTTCCTCCTTGGTTTTTGGAAAAGTGGAAGAAATCCTCATAACTCCTTTGGAAAAGTGGAAATTTGTCATTAAATTGCGTTGGAAAAAAGGAGGCGGTATGCTTAACAGAAAGATAGACAGCTATTTAAAAGATTATTATCAAAAATCTTCTAATGCACTGCTGATAACAGGTGCACGTCAAGTCGGCAAGACCTATTCCATCCGCGAGTTTGGCAAGACTTTCAAGAGTTTTATCGAGATTAACTTCATCGAGAATCCCGATGTCGTTGGATTGTTCAAGGATGCTAAGGGAAGCGCCGACATACTGATGCGTTTGTCGACCATCACGAATGTGCCAATGATAAAAGGGGACACGCTGATATTCTTTGACGAGGTTCAGGAGTGTCCGGATATTGTGACCGCCATCAAGTTTCTGGTGGATGAAGGCTCATATCGCTATATTTTGAGCGGCTCTCTGCTCGGCGTAGAATTGAAAGATATCCGTTCAGTCCCTGTCGGCTATATGGGCGTGAAGGAGATGTTTCCGCTGGATTTCGAAGAATTCATCACTTGTGTGGGAATCAATGAAAATGTTATTTCCACGCTAAAGGATGCCTGGACGAAAAGAATTCCGGTCGATGGATTCATCCATAACAAGATGATGGAGCTGTTCCGGCTCTACCTGATTGTAGGGGGTATGCCGGCAGCGGTCAGCAAGTATCTTGAAAGTAATAACTTGCAGGATGTGTTGGCGGTACAGCAGGAGATTATTCAACTTTATAAGAAGGATATAGCCAAGTACGATCCGGATAATAAATTGTATATCGAGGAGATATTCGACCTGATTCCGCCGGAACTCAATGCCAAGAACAAGCGTTTTATCCTCAAACGCCTCAACGAGAATGCTAAGTATGAACGCTATGAAAACAGCTTCCTCTGGCTGAAGAATGCTGGTGTTGCCATACCCGTGTATAATGTAGAGGAGCCCAAGGTTCCTCTGCTGCTGTCCCGCTCCCGCAACCTTCTCAAGCTCTTCCTCAGCGACATTGGTCTGTTGGCAGCCCAATATGCCAACGGCATTCAGATGCGGATTATCAAGGGCGATAAGGACATCAACTTCGGTTCCATCTATGAGAATGTGGTGGCACAGGAACTCATCGCACACGGTCTGGAGCCCTATTACTACAATAGCAAGAAGAGGGGAGAGCTGGACTTCGTCATAGAACAGGAGGGCGGGATTCTTCCTGTCGAGGTTAAGTCTGGGAAGGATTATACTTACCATCGCGCCCTCTCCAACATTATGGATTGTGAGGAATACAATCTGCCGGAGGCACTGGTGCTGAACAACGACAATCTATCAGTTGATGGCCGAATTATTTATGTGCCGGTCTATATGGTGATGTTCTTGGATAAAGGTGCGGCGGCGCCGATAGAATACAAAGTCGATCTAGGTGGTCTGTCGAATGGGGATGTCTAACGAGGTGTTCATTTTCAACGGAAAACATCCCCGTTGAATAATAAGAGTTTTATTAAGATTTATGCTAGCATACACATACATTGAAAAAGGAAAGTTCGCTTTGGTGGAGAAACCGAAGCCTGTATTGATTGAACCCACGGATGCCATTGTGCGCGTGACGATGGGAAGTATCTGTTCCAGTGACCTGCATATTAAGCACGGTAGTGTCCCTCGTGCTGTTCCTGGTATCACCGTTGGCCACGAAATGGTGGGTGTGGTTGAAGAAATAGGCTCTGGAGTCACTAACGTGAAGCCAGGTGACCGGGTAACCGTCAATGTAGAGACCTTTTGCGGAGAGTGTTTCTTCTGTAAGAACGGTTATGTGAACAACTGTACCAACCCAAATGGCGGATGGGCATTAGGATGCCGTATTGATGGCGGACAGACGGAATATGTTCGTGTGCCGCTTGCCAATCAGGGATTGAATCGTATTCCCGATAGTGTTTCCGATGAACAGGCTTTGTTGGTGGGCGATGTCTTGGCCACAGGCTTTTGGGCAGCTCGTATTTCAGAGATTACAAAAGACGACACTGTTCTGATAATTGGAGCTGGTCCCACAGGCATTTGCACTTTACTTTGCGTGATGTTAAGGCATCCCAAACGCATCATCGTGTGTGAAAAATCTGAAGAGAGAAGACGGTTTGTGCAAGAGCATTATCCCGAAGTATTCCTCACAACTCCCGAAGAATGTAAGGAGTTTGTTTTGAAGCATAGCGACCACAGCGGTGCTGATAGAGTGCTCGAAGTGGCCGGAGCTGAAGATACTTTCCGACTGGCGTGGGAGTGTGCTCGCCCCAACGCCATAGTTGCCCTAGTCGCACTATACGACCAGGCACAAATTCTTCCTTTGCCCCAAATGTATGGCAAGAACCTCTGCTTTAAAACCGGTGGTGTGGACGGATGCGATTGCGAAGAAATCCTAAATTTGATTAAGGCAGGAAAGATTGACACCACTCCACTTATCACGCATCGTTTCCCGTTATGCGAAATCGAAGAGGCTTATCGTATCTTCGAGAACAAGCTGGACGGGGTGATTAAGGTGGCGATATTTTGATTTAACAGACAGCATAATCGCTGAACACCATTTCGGTCTCCATCTTATGTCTTGCAAATATGTGGTTTTTCGCAAAAACAGCGTATTTCCGGACTATGTTTTATCAAAAATAGTGATTATAAAGAGCCCGAAACGTATCTTTGCTAACGATTTCTATTGACATCTATATAAGACAATCTGTTATGAGAAGAGTTATTTATCAATTTATTGCGTCATTGACATTGACCTCAATGTTAGTGTGTTGCGACAAGGAGAATGTCAATGACAGTCCTTCTCGGGATGAACCGGGGAAGGAGGAACAGAAACAGGAGGAGAGCAAGCCTGAAATCAGTTTCAAGTTTGACATTGAGCCATATACAATCGCTTCATCGGAAGATTCTGTCGAATGTGCCTGGACTGAGGGCGACGCTGTCGGTGTCTATGCATATGATGCCGAATCTGATGAGTTGGTTTTCCGAAACAAGAAACTGACATTTGATGGCGGCAGTTGGAGCGGAGACAAATTGTGCTGGGAAAAAGAATCGCTGAAGTTCTACGCTTATTATCCGTTCGATGAGAATAATACTGACCCGACCGCAATCTCTGTCAATGTCAAAGAGGACCAAAGCGGTGAGAATGATTACAGGCTTTCTGATTTTCTGGTGGCAAGGAATGAGGAAGGAGTCAAAACAGGGAAAGAAGTGGAACTTGAATTCAGGCATGAGTTCGCGATGATTCAGGTGGAGGTGCCTAAAAGTAAGTACTGGAACATTGACGAAAAACTTGAAGTCGGCCTCTGCGGCGTCGGGATTCTTGCTGAAATCAATTTGCTTGAGGGCAGTGATGCTTCCGCCTCGATAGCGGAAACCAGGAGTTCTATAGGAAATGTCAAAATGCATCTTGCTGAGGTGCCTGGGGAAGAAAGGAACAATTACATCTACCGTGCTGTCATACCTGTCCAGACACTGAATGGTGGTTCCGCACTGTTCAGTTATGTTACTGATGGAAAAGAATTCAAATTGGGCGGTCCGGTAGGGGATTATGCTCTGAATGCAGGAGGCGTGAAAGTGTTCAACCGTTCATTGCCAGTGGATTACAAGCATCCTGATGTCATCCAAATGGTTGTCGACCAGAAGGGTACTTATAAGTATCCGGTTGATGGTCTGTGGTATTTTCGGATGGGTAGTCCTAAAACTGAAGAAGGAAGGAATAATACGAATGTCGAGAATCAGCATAATGTGCATCTGGCCCGCAGTTACTATATGGGCAAGTATGAAGTTACCAATGCAGAGTATGCGTCTTTCTTGAATGAAAATAAAATCGGAAGCGACGGTATCTGGAACGGATGGAGCGACACGGAAAACAAGTCGAAAGTCCTTGTGAGGCAGTATGCGAAGTTCGGTCTCATCTGGGATGCGGAACTTGCTGAATGGAAGCCGGCAGACGGGTGCTGTGATTGCCCTGTCGTCAATGTCAGCTGGTATGGAGCGAAAGCCTTCGCTGATTGTGTGGGTGGAGCGCTTCCGACTGAGGCCCAGTGGGAATTTGCCTGTAGGGGAGGTCTTGAAGAGACACCTTTCGGCTTGGGAAATGGCTTGGACCTGACAGGTGACATTGCGCATATCAGGGCGACAGACAGAAAAACAACTGCTCCGGTGGGTTCATATTCCCCTAACGGGTTTGACCTTTATGACTTGCATGGGAATGTTTCTGAATGGGTAGCGGACTGGTTTGACGCAAATTATTATGGAGGTTCGGGCGGATTTGCCTGGAATCCGATTGGTCCGGAAACCGGAACAGACAAGGTCGTTCGTGGAGGGGACTTTACGACGGACAAGCTCAGCTGCCGTTGTGCTGCACGGGCATGGTGCTCACCTCGGGTGACAAATATGCTGATTGGATTCCGTGTGGCTTTCGACCAAGATATGAAATGGGAATAAATTAATTTTAAATATATGGTAATCTCAAGGGTTTGTATGTGGAGATTCCCGGAAAGGACAACGACGTTTATCCGTCCATGTTCAATATAAGAAATATTGAGGGTATGGAATATCCGGTTCCGATGGAGAATGAACTTCATTTGACAAAAATTTCTAAGGAATCGATGGTAATCGGCAATGAATTGTCCGGTGAAAAACCATTTACGGTGAAGAGTTTGTCTTCTTCCGGTATTACTGTCGGAAAAACAGTTGACTTGACGGAATTGTTGGGCATGTATTAAAGGTTGAAGATATGAAAAGATTGATATACAGTATATTGGCAGTTGCTGTTCGATTAACTTTGTTAAGGTCCGAGAAATAATGTCGGGTTTTGAGAGATGGAAAGTGGAAATTTTGAATTGAATGTTGCCAGGTTTATTGTAGAAAAGACGGATATGAGTCTGTTTCTTACCGGCAAGGCGGGGACGGGAAAAACCACGTTCCTCCGTGAAGTCGTGCGCCATACGAAAAAGAAATCTACAGATATGACAATGTAAGAATCACTTGCGCTAAATACGGCGTGCCTGTCTATGAGTCTTTAACTGAGGCGATTGAAGCGATTGTCGAATAAGTTGTTTAAATTATAAAGTTATGAGGAACTTTGATTATATGACCCCGACTCGCCTGATTTTCGGCGAGAATGTTATTGTGAAACTCCCTGAGGTGATGGGCGCAATCGGAAAGAGAGTCCTGCTGACATATGGCGGTGGCAGCATCAAGAAAATCGGTCTCTACGACCGCGTGAAGGAGCTGCTGAAGGACTTTGAAATCGTCGAACTTCCTGGCATTCAGCCTAATCCGAAGTATGATCCCAGCGTGCTCGACGGTGTGCGTCTCTGTAAGGAGCACGATATCGATGTAATCTTGTCTGTGGGTGGCGGAAGTGTATTGGACTGCTCCAAAGCCATTGCCGCGGGTGCCTGCTATGAGGGTGATCCTTGGGATCTTATTTCCTATAAAGTCAAGGCAAAGAAAGCTCTTCCTATAGTCGATATCCTCACGTTAGCTGCTACCGGAAGCGAATATGACTGCGGCGGTGTTATCTCGCGTACGGAGACCAATGACAAAATCGGTTATATAGACCCGTTGCTCTTTCCTGTCTGCTCATTCCTTGACCCGCGCTATACGTTCACTGTATCGAATAAACAGACAGCTGCGGGCTGTGCTGATGCCATGAGTCATATCATGGAACAGTATTTCTGCGAGGACTCGACAATTCTTAATGACGGATTCTGCGAGGCTGGTTTTAAGAGCCTGATGATCAATACAAAAAAGTGTCTTGGGAACCCTGAGGACTATACCGCCCGCGCCGAGATGATGTTCGACTGCACCCTCGGTTGCAATGGTATCTACGCCCTTGGAAACAGCGAATCGGGCTGGCCGTTGCATGGCATTGAACATGCCCTTAGCGCCTACTACGACATCACCCACGGCGAGGGCCTGGCCATCATAGCGCCACGATGGATGCGCTATGTTCTCTCTGACCGCACGCTGCCTCGCTTTGTGAAATACGGTGTCAATGTGTTCGGCATCGATCCGTCTCTGTCTGAGCGCGATATCGCTGAAAAGGCCATTGACGCGACTTATGCGTTCTTTGAGTCAATCGGCATCCCGATGCATCTGCGGGAAGTCGGCATCGATGAGGAACGTCTCGACGAGATGTCTCACCATATCGCCGTGAATGAGGGCCTGGAAAACGCATGGGCTCCACTCTTGGAGAAAGACATCAAAGAGATTCTTGTCACGTCGTTGTAAGGTAAATAAGCTATTCTGCACGGACGTACACCTCGATGATACTGATTTAACAGATAGCATAATCGCTGAACACCATTTCGCAGTTCGATAGCCTACTTTGGAAAATAGTAACGTCTAAAAACTATTTTCCGTGTCTACTTTTCGCGTCTGGTACAAGAAAATATGTGATTGCCTTGAAAAAATGTAGTTGCATGTGATTTATTCGTTTGAAAAAGTGTGTTGGTTTGAATGTTATTCGCCGGAAAAAGTGTAACTTTGCCATTGGAAGAATATGATTGCACCATGCTTAAAAGGAAAATAGAAACATATTTAGCCAAGTGGAAAGAGTCTGAGGACAGAAAGCCCCTTGTGATAAAAGGTATCCGCCAATGCGGAAAGACATACATTGTCCAGAAGTTCGCAAGAAAGAATTATGAGAATGTGGTCTATATGAACTTCATACTTGAACCAGATAAGAAGTCAGCCTTTACGGGCAATATAGATGTTGATACCATTATTCTCAGTCTCTCTGCTTTGATTAAGGGCAGTCGTTTCATCGAAGGGAAAACCTGCATTATTCTTGATGAGATTCAAGAATGTAAAGAAGCAAGGACTGCCTTGAAGTCATTCCATATAGACGGGCGTTTCGATGTTATCGCTACTGGTTCTCTTTTGGGAGTGAAAGGCTACGGCAAAAGCAGGAAGAAAAGCGAAGAGGAGGGGCAAGATTCTGTTCCTGTCGGATATGAAACCGTGATAGATATGTACCCGTTGGATTTTGAAGAGTTTCTATGGGCAAACGGAATCAGTGAGACGGTCATTGATGCGGTCAAATCATGCTTTGAGAGTGAAAAGGCTGTTCCCGATGGGATTCACAAGGCAATGATGGAGTTACTGTATAGATATGTCATTGTCGGAGGTTTGCCAGAAGTGGTGAACTGCTTCCTTGAAACCAAGAATATCGAACTTCTATATAAGGTGCAACGTAATCTTATCGCCGAATACGAAGAGGACATGGTTAAATATGCGGATGATGCGGACAAACCTAATATCCGTGAATGTTTTGAATCTATTCCGAAACAATTAGCCAAAGAAAACAAGAAATTCCAGTATTCCATCGTCAAGAAGGGCGGAAGGGCTTCGCAATATATAGGTAGCATTCAATGGTTGGAGGATGCCGGGATAGTTCGCAGATGCTATAACACGCAGATTACAGAACTGCCGTTAGAGGGTAATTCCATTAAAGATTGTTTCAAAGTGTACACTACAGACATAGGTATTCTAATGGCAATGCTCGACTATGGCACACAAGCTGATATCTTGAAGGGTAATCTTCTTGGATACAAGGGGGCTATCTTTGAGAATCTGATGGCGGATTTTCTGTGTAAATCCGGTCAAAAATTATACTACTTCCATAAGGATAGCGGTCTTGAACTGGACTTCTTGGTGAGATTCAAAGGGGAATGCGTTATCCTTGAAGTCAAGGCAAAGTCAGGAAAGGCAAAAAGCATGACTACGGTTCTGAAGAACAAGGATGTGTATCATGTCAAGAATGCAATCAAGTTGGGTCAATATAATGTAGGACGTGAGGGGGATATACTCACCCTTCCGCTTTATATGGGATTTCTTGTTAACGACAAACTTGCTGGCGTCATCATTCCTGATGTTGACGTGAGTTTATTGAATGTATAAATGAACAGTTGTTATTTGCAATGAAAATCCTATAGTTATACAGCGGCTCGGCTTGCATCTTAATTTTGTTGTGCAGTGGTTGTGCAAATCTATTCTAAATTGCCCACCTGCGATTGAGTGTCAATCAGTTAGGTAGTATATTCTATTTTCCGATGCAAAAATGAGAAAATATGGAACCCAAAACTTCGTCGGTGCTGATTTCGCCTACGATTTCGCCAAGGTGGTAGAGGGCTTCGCGCAGGTCTTGGGCGACCAAATCGGGCGGAAGTGGTTGTGAACCGTAGTGAAGTCCGCCGCCAAGCCCCGAGCGAACCCGGGTCAAAGCCGTAGACGCCTTGGCAAGCGCCTCATAGTGCCTGATGTTCGTCACGAGCGTCTCATCGCCGTCTCCCGTAATCTTGCGTCCAAGCTCCGCGAGCGTTTTTCTAAGTTCATCGAGTCCCCATCCCGTTTTCGCAGAGATAGGAAGAATTCTATTTGTAAAACCCTCATCAACAAGATGAGAAACAATTCCGTTCTCTGTGCAAACATTTTTGTTACACAGCGATGCCCCCGAAACTTCTTCTGTGACAGAGTCAAACTTGTTCACCAACAGCACAAATTTTTTCTCACCGTTGTCTTTCACATCATACTTGACCTTTGAAGACCTGTCATCCGCTTCAATTTCCTCAGTCATTCTCAGCATCCTTGAGATATACTCCGCCTCCTCCAAAACAGCATCCTCCCCACGCGACAAATCTGTCATTCCCAACACAATCTCCGCCTCATTCATCTTCTTGAACGTCCTTTCGATTCCGATTTTCTCCACCACTTCATCCGTTTCGCGGATGCCGGCCGTGTCTATGAAACGGAAGAGTACGCCGCCAATGTTGAGCGTTTCCTCCACCGTGTCGCGGGTTGTGCCTGCCACATCGGAAACAATTGCGCGCTCCTCGCCCAAAAGGGCATTCAGCAGAGTGCTCTTTCCTGTGTTCGTCGCACCGGCAATCACCACCGGAACACCATTTCTAATCGCATTGCCGCGGCTGAAAGAATCCTTAAGTCTGTTTATGTGCTCCAATGCCGCATCTACCAGAGCACACAACTCTTTCCGACTTGCGAACTCCACATCCTCCTCGCTGAAATCCAGTTCAAGCTCCAACAGCGAAGTCATCTTCAGCAGCTCCCCTCGTAGTTTCTTCAACTCCTCTGAAAAACCGCCCTTCAATTGATTCATCGCCACTCTGTGGGCAGCCGCACTTCTCGAAGCAATCACATCCGCAACAGCCTCAGCCTGAGCGAGGTCCATTTTACCGTTCACGAAGGCCCGGCGCGTAAATTCTCCCGGAGAGGCAATCCGGGCTCCCGCCTTCACCAGAAGTTTCAGAATCGCATTCACAATGAAGGTCGAGGCGTGACAGGAAATTTCCACCGAATTTTCGCCCGTGTAGGAGTGTGGGGCGCGGAAGACGCTGACTACCACATTGTCCAACAGATTCCCGTCCTCCGTAAAAATGCTCCCATATCGTAGCCTATAGCCTTCCGTTTCCGACAGAGAGGCTCCCTTCAAACTCACAATTCTGTCAGCAATGGCCATCGATTCATTGCCGCTGACCCTGATTATCGCAATCGCTCCGCTGCCGGGAATTGTTGCCGGAGCGCATATCGTTTCATCAAATATCTGGTACATAAGAACATATTTTTTCGATAGAAGAAAAGAAAACCAAAATAATATGCACCGTCGCCGACAATCGTTGCGACGTTGATTTCATTCGCCGGTTGTATGAAAACGGAATGAACGTAGTGCGCATAAATTCGGCTCACGCATCCATCGAAGGGGCGCAGATGATTGTCGACAACGTTCGGAAAGTATCGGACCGCATCGCCATACTCATAGATACGAAAGGACCGGAAGTAAGGCTCACGCAGATGGCCGATTCCGTCGGATTTATCGCACGCGCCGGCGAGACCCTGGAAATCGTAGACGACCCGACGCAGGCATGCCGCAGGGGAGTGCTCTACACAACCTATCCGCACATGGCGGAAGATGTCCCCGTGGGGTCGGACATATTGATAGACGACGGCTCCGTAGACCTTTCCGTCGTTGACAGGCAGGAAGGGAGACTCATTTGCAAGGTAATGAACGAAGGCATAATAAAAGGGCACAAGAGCGTCAATGTCCCCAACGTCCACATAAACCTTCCGGCGCTTACGGAAAAGGACCGCAGATTCATCGAATGGGCAATCCGTGCCGACATCGACTTCATCGCACACTCGTTCGTCCGCAGCGCCCGCGACCTTAATGAGATTCAGGAAATACTCGACGCACAAAATAGCCATCTGAAGATAATCGCCAAAATAGAAAACCAGCAAGGCATAGACAACCTCGATGAAATCATCACCTACAGCTATGGGGTTATGGTGGCCCGCGGCGACCTCGGAGTGGAAATTCCTGCGGAACGCATTCCTTTGATACAGAGGGATATCGTAAAGGCGTGCCGAGATAGGAAAAAACCTGTGATTATCGCCACACAGATGCTCCAGAGCATGATTGAGAATCCACGTCCGACCCGTGCCGAAGTGACCGACGTTGCTAACGCCATATTCCAGAGCGCTGATGCGATTATGCTCAGCGGGGAAAGCGCTTACGGAAAATATCCTGTGGAGGCGGTAAAAACTATGACCAAGATAGCCCTGCAGACGGAGAGGACCATCGATGTAAATCTGGAGCTGAACCTGAAGAATGCAGTCAAGCCGGTGGCGGTGGTGATAGCAAGAGCTCTCGTCGCCGCGACCCAAGAACTGCCGGTGAAAGCGCTCGTGTTCGACACCTACACCGGACGTGTGGGGCGCTACCTTTCCACCTATCGTCCTAAAGTTCCGGTTTATGCCATGTGCTATAACAGCTGCACCATGAGGGAGTTGGCTCTTGTGTTCGGAATCAAGGCCTATCCGTTCTCGAAGGTCAATGACAAGGAGGAGTTCTCCGCCAAATCGATAGAGATGCTGACACGCGAAGGCAAGATCTCGCAGGGCGACCTCGTCGGGTTCATCGGCGGCGTGTTCGGAGCCCAGATGGGTGCGACATATATGGAGTTGAAGTATGTGTAAGGCTGTGAAAACCAGAGCTTTGCTCTTTGACTTCGACGGGGTTGTCGTCGATTCGGAAAAATTCTACACCATACTTTGGGATGCCCTTGGAGAGGAGTATCTCCAACGCGCTGATTTCGGAAATACTGTGAAGGGGAGCACTCTGAACCGCATTCTTTCGACATATTTCGATGACCGGAAGGATTTATGGCCGGCGATAGTTGAGCGTCTTGACGAATTTGAGAAGAACATGCCATACGATTACATTCCCGGAGTCGTCGAATTCCTGAAGGAAGGGCGTCGACGCGGGTTCAGCCTGGCAGTCGTGACCAGTTCAAACCTTCAGAAGATGCATAGCGTATATGCGAAAAGACCCGAAATCCCGGAACTTTTCGACGCCATTCTGACAAGCGAGGACTTCGCGGCATCAAAACCGAATCCGGACTGTTTCCTTCGGGGAATGGCTCGCTTCGGCACCGATGCCGCCCACTGCGTCGTGTTCGAGGATTCTGTCAACGGCCTCAAGTCCGGCAAGGCTTCCGGTGCGCTTGTAATAGGTCTCACGACCACCAATCCGCCAGAAGTCGTCCGCGAATACAGTTCCCTCCAAATCCCCGACTTCACGGATAAGGAGAGGATTTTTGAGTTTATTGAAGATGATTTCCCACAAAAGGGGGACTGGAGGGGAATTTTATGATAGTTTGTATTGCAGAGAAGCCGAGTGTGGCGAGAGAAATTGCCGATGTCCTGGGTGCCAAGCTTAAAAAGAACGGCTACATCGAGGGCAACGGCTATCAGGTGACGTGGACTTTCGGTCATCTGTGCACGCTCAAGGAACCCCATGATTACGACCCTCGATGGCGCTTCTGGGCTCTTTCCACCCTGCCGATGATGCCGCCGCGCTTCGGGATAAAACTCATTGAGAATGAGACTTACAAGGCGCAGTTTCAAGTGATAGAACAGCTGATGCAGAACGCTGATATGATTGTGAACTGCGGCGATGCCGGGCAGGAGGGAGAACTCATCCAAAGATGGGTTATGCAGAAAGCGCGGGCGAAATGCCCGGTCAAGCGGCTGTGGATTTCCTCCCTGACAGAGGAGGCGATTCGTGAAGGATTCAACCATTTGGAAGACTCATCCAAGTTCCAACGACTCTACGAAGCCGGACTCTGCCGTGCGATTGGCGACTGGCTGCTCGGAATGAATGCCACGAGGCTCTATAGCCTCAAGTATGGCGGTGGATATTCCCGTGACCGTAAAGTCCTCTCTATCGGAAGGGTGCAGACCCCGACTCTTGCCCTCATCGTCAACCGCCAGAATGAAATCGACAAATTCAAACCGGAGCCATACTGGGAGCTTAAAACCCTCTACCGCGACACGCTTTTTTCTTCGACCAAGGGTAAGTTCAAACTCAAGGAAGATGGCGAGAAACTACTTGAGATAGTGAAGGACAGTGACTTTGCAATCACAGACATAGCGGAGAAAAAAGGCAAGGAGTTCGCCCCTCGTCTTTTCGACCTCACCTCGCTTCAGGTTGAGTGCAACAAGCGCTTTGGTTTCAGTGCCGATGAGACCCTCAAACTCATTCAATCCCTCTACGAAAAGAAGGTTACCACCTATCCGCGCGTGGACACGACCTTCCTCAGCGACGACATCTACCCCAAGGTCCCGAAGACTCTTGAGGGACTCGTAGCTTACAAGGAGTTCACCGAGCCGCTTCGAGGCAAAAAACTTCCTAAAAGCAAACGAGTCTTCGATAATTCCAAAGTCACTGACCACCATGCGATTATCCCGACAGGAGTCCCGGCGACCAACCTTTCCCAACAGGAAATGATGGTCTATGACCTTGTGGCCCGCCGTTTCATTGCCGAGTTTTACCCAGATTGCGAGATTTCGACCACGACGGTTCTCGGCAAGGTCGCTGACATAGAGTTTAAGGCCTCCGGCAAGCAGATTCTTAAGCCTGGATGGCGTACCGTCGAGCAAAGGCCGCAGCAGGGAATCGGCGCACAGCCTCAGTCCGCCCAAACGGATGCGCAGGATGAGAACGCGTCTGACAGCGCCGAGCTCAAGATAATGCCAAACTTCGTGAAAGGGGAGTCCGGGCCGCACACCCCATCCCTGAAAGAAACCTGGACAACTCCGCCAAAACCCTACACGGAAGCAACCCTTCTGCGGGCAATGGAAACTGCAGGCAAGTTTGTTGACAACGAGGAACTTCGCGACGCCCTCAAAGAAAACGGCATAGGACGTCCGTCCACCCGCGCCGCCATCATCGAGACGCTCTTCAAACGCGGCTACATCCGCCGTGAACGCAAGAGCCTTTTTCCGACTGACACCGGCCGTGAACTCATCTCCACCATTCACGAGGATCTTCTCAAATCTGCCGAACTCACCGGCATTTGGGAACGCAAACTCCGTCAAATTGAGCGCGGAGACTATAGTGCACAGGCCTTCATTGACGAACTGAAGACGATGGTCGGCGACGTCGTCTTTCACGTGATGAACTCATAAAATAAAAAATGCTTGCGGATGTGGGGAATATTGATTACATTTGCACTCGCTTTACTTTCATTGTCTCCATCGGGGGGGGGTAAAGGTGAATATACTGGCCCGAGGCTTCCTATGTGCCTCTCAATCAGAGAGTTGTCGGAAATCTTGGGAGCCAAGGAAATTATCTTGGAGCAATGTGAACCAATCTGAACTATAGGTTCATCACGCTTAAAGTCACGCGATTCATGACGGAAAACAATATGGGAAAAGCGGAGGAGTCAGCGGCTTCAAAACCAGCCGAAAATGAAAAGGCCCTCTGGTTCGCGATGAGCGCCCCATATAGAAATGAACTCAAGGTCCAGAAGCAGCTTGACGGGTTCGGCATCAGGTCCTTCATCCCGATGAAGGAGGATGTCGTGGAACGTCGTGGGCGCAAATCCAAAGTGATAGTGCCGGCTGTGAGCAACCTTGTCTTCGTGCATGCGTTGCCCTCGACGATAAAGACCATAAAGCCTCAAATTCCGAGAATGCAGTATAAGACAATGCGTTCCGGAGAAAAGAACACCATCATCACCGTCCCGGAAAAGGAAATGAACGATTTCATCGCCGTGACCTCCGCAATGGCCGGCCACGTGACGTACTACGCCCCAGAGGAGATATGTCTCACGAAAGGGACGCGCGTGCGCATAATAGGCGGCGGGCTGTTCGATGGGGCGGAAGGCGTGCTCGTCAAAATGAAAGGGCATCGCAGCCGCCGTTTCGTCGTTGCCATTCACGATTTGGTCTATGCGACCACAGAAGTGACCCCCGACCTTATAGAAGTCCTTGACTAAAACCTCGTTGCCGTACCGACCAACTACGACAGCGTTTTCGACTATGTCCGCGACAAAATCTACACACGCGGCATATAACAATAAAGCCTAAAGACACATTAATGAACCTTCTTCATCGAATCTCCAATTGGTACTTCACCCAGAAGGCCCTTCCTTATTGGTGCGTCCTTGTCTTGGACTGCATTCTCGTGGCGTTCTCCGGTTATATTGGCTACTGCATCAACCTCGGCTGGGACACCTTTGCCGACAGCCTCGGTCCGATAACGCTCGCGCTCCTCATCTCGATGGTCCCGTTCGTCATTTCGTTCCGCCTCCTGCACACCTACAGCGGCATCCTGCGTTACTCCTCCTTTGTGGATCTTCAGCGAGTTGCGGTGGCATCCCTCTCAGGCACGACGGTGTTCTGGCTCATCGGACACATCGTCCGGCTAGCCGCTCCGCACCAAAGCATAATCCTCTTTCCTTGCCTTCCTGCAGCCATCTACATGTTCGCCGGCAGCACCCTCCTCATGGGGCTTGAGCGTGTGATGGTAAAGCGTCTGTTCGACTCGTTCCACCTCGACAATGCCACTCCCGTGGCCATCTATGGTACGAAGGCGGGTGGCATCAGCATCGCGAAGAGCATCATAGCCGTGAAGGACAAGAAGTTCGCCCTTCACGCATTCATATCCGACGGTCAGGAGATGAAGGGAGCCTACCTGATGGGCAAGCCGGTCTACCTGAACGAACGCGGTCTGGCTGCAGCACTCCGGCGTGAGGGGGTTAAGGTTCTTCTCGTCTCCCCTCTAAAGTCCGAACTCTTCCGCGCGAACACAGAGATGATAGATGAGTTCATCAGTGCCGGCATAAAGATAATGATGGAGACCCAGCCGGAAGCCTGGGACGGAAAGGATGACAACATCAGCCACACCCAACTCCACGACGTCGAAATCGAGGACCTTCTTCCTCGCGACAAGATTGAGGTGGATATGGACGCAATAGGCAAGCTGCTCAGAGGCAGGAGAATACTCATTACGGGTGCTGCCGGTTCCATAGGTTCGGAGATTGTGCGTCAGGTTGCGAAATACTCCCCGGCTGAGATGATTCTCATTGACCAGGCGGAAACCCCGATGCACGATTTGAGGATGATGATGGCACGCGACTATTCGCTCATCCACAACGAAACAGTCGTCTCAAGCATCACCAACCGCGAACATATGGAGACTATTTTTGCCGCCCACCGTCCGGAGTATGTTTTCCACGCCGCTGCCTACAAACACGTTCCGATGATGGAGGACGACCCGGCGATTGCGGTGCAGAACAACATCTACGGCACCAGGGTGATTGCCGACCTGGCGGTGAAATATGGAACAAAGAAGTTTGTGATGATTTCCACCGACAAGGCCGTGAACCCGACCAACGTGATGGGCTGCAGCAAGCGAATCTGCGAAATCTACTGCCAAAGCCTCAATCAGGCCATCCAGCAGGGGAGTGTCGAGGGAGTGACCCAGTTTGTGACCACACGTTTTGGCAATGTTCTCGGCTCCAACGGCAGCGTAATCCCGATTTTCAAGGAGCAGATCAAAAAAGGCGGCCCTGTCACCGTCACCCATCCGGACATCATCCGCTACTTTATGCTCATCCCGGAGGCCTGCAAACTGGTGCTTGAGGCCGGCACGATGGGCAAGGGCGGCGAAATCTTCGTCTTCGATATGGGCAAGCCGGTGAAGATTGTCGACCTGGCAAAGAGAATGATAGCCCTCTCGGGTGCAAAGGATGTGAAGATTGAATTCACAGGACTTCGCGACGGTGAGAAGCTCTATGAGGAAGTCCTGAACGACAAGGAGGGCACTCTCCCGACCTCAAATCCGAAGATTATGGTGGCAAAAGTCCGCGAATACGACTACGCCACGGCCTGCGAGAACGAACAGAGGCTCCTCGCCGTCTCCAAGACCTTCGACGATATGGCGATTGTGCGGGTGATGAAGGAGATTGTGCCGGAATACCGCAGCCGCTGCTCGGTTTATGAGGCGCTGGACAGGGAACTCGGCCGGGCGTGACGCGACTGGGCCGTGTTTGAGGACGATTTTGAACGAATCTGTAAACTATTTAGGCAGCGGACCTGCCGATGAAATATGAGACAATTTAAAGATATTCAAATTGCTGTTGCCGGAACCGGTTATGTGGGCCTGAGCATCTCGACTTTGCTCTCGCAGCACCACAAGGTGACAGCCGTGGACATAGTCCCGGAAAAAGTTGAAAAAATCAACAACTGCATCAGCCCGATTCAGGACGATTACATCGAGAAATACTTCCGTGGCGAATTTGGCGATTGGGAGAAAACAGGAGTCCCGAGCAAGTTGAACCTTACAGCGACGCTTGACGGCGCAGCTGCCTACAAGGACGCCGACTTTGTTGTCATTGCCGCTCCGACCAACTACGACCCGGAGAAGAACTACTTCGACACCCACTGCATCGAGGACGTCATTGACCTGGTGCTGAGCGTCAACCCGGACGCTGTGATGGTGATAAAGTCTACAATCCCTGTGGGTTATACCCGTAGCCTCTATGTCAGGTATGCCCTCAAGTTCCTCACCGACCAGCATCTTCAGGGCAAAAAGTTCAACCTCCTCTTCTCCCCGGAGTTTCTCCGCGAAAGCAAGGCTCTCTACGACAATCTCTACCCGTCCCGCATCATAGTCGGCTACCCGGAAATCCTCCCTTCTTCCCATAACAAGAAATGGGATGAGGAGAACGCCGCCATCAACGCCATCGGCAACCCCGAGGCGAAAGAGTTTGCAAAGACATTTGCAGCTCTTTTGCAGGAAGGCGCAATAAAAGAAAACATCGACACCTTATATATGGGTATGAAAGAGGCGGAGGCGGTGAAGCTCTTCGCCAACACCTACTTAGCCCTCCGCGTGAGCTACTTCAACGAGTTGGACACCTACGCCGAAATCAAGGGCCTCGATACCCAATCCATCATTAAGGGAGTGGGTTTGGACCCTCGCATCGGCACCCACTACAACAACCCGTCCTTCGGCTACGGCGGCTACTGTCTCCCGAAAGACACCAAGCAGCTCCTTGCCAACTACGCCGACGTTCCTGAGAATTTGATTCAGGCTATAGTCGAGAGCAACCGCACAAGGAAAGACTACATTGCCGATGCAGTCCTGCGCAAAGCCGGCTATTTCTGCTACGACGGCAAGTGGGACAGCAGCAAGGAACACGACTGCGTCATAGGAGTCTACCGCCTGACAATGAAGTCCAACTCCGACAACTTCCGCCAAAGTTCCATCCAGGGAGTGATGAAGCGCATCAAGGCCAAGGGCGCGGAAGTCATCATCTATGAGCCCACCCTCACAGACGGAGAAACCTTCTTCGGCTCCAAGGTGGTCAACAACCTCGAAGAGTTCAAATCCAAGAGCAACGCCATCATAGCCAACCGCTACGACAGCTGCCTCGACGACGTCCGCGACAAAGTCTACACCCGCGACATCTTCAGACGCGACTAAGTTCGAAATGCACTCTAGTAGTGCAAAATTATGCTGATTTATGCACTATAATAGTGCAATATTTGTATTAAAAATGCGCAGAATGAGTGAAATTTGTTATCTTTGCCGAATAATCAAAGAGTAACACAATTATGGTTGACGAATCATTATATGCGTATATGCGTTTGCAGCTGGAACTGACCTGCAGCGAGTTTCATCGTTATCTTTATAATGATGTGAATTGGAACGCCCGTATGATTGCTATCACGGGGGCCAGGGGCGTTGGCAAATCAACTATGGTATTGCAATATGTTAAAACTCAAATATCCGATTGCAAAGTTCTATACATCTCTGCCGACCATACATTTTTCACTACACATACTTTGGTCGAGGTTGCTGATGATTTTTCTAAAGAAGCAGGAAGTCTCCTTGTCATAGATGAAGTACATAAATATCCTGACTGGTCTCGTGAACTCAAACAGATTTATGACACGCATCCGGATATGAAGGTGATTTTCACCGGCTCCTCTGTTCTTGACATTATTGATGGAGTCGCCGATTTGAGCCGCAGGGTGTTGCACTATACGATGTATGGATTATCTTTCAGGGAGTATCTTGGACTGTTTCATCACATTTCTGTTCCAAAATATTCGTTGGAAGAGATACTTGACGGGAAAGCACATATCGAAGGAATGGTGCACCCTCTTCCTGCATTCAGAGAGTATCTTTCAGAAGGTTACTATCCATTCGCGATTGAGGGCGATTTCCCGCTGAGGATGCAGAATGTAATAACGAAAACCATTGAGTCCGATATTGCCCAATATGCAGGATTGAGAGCCACGACAGCAAAGAAGCTCAAGAAAATGCTCGCGGTCATTTCGGGACTCGCTCCCTACAAACCGAATGCAGACAATCTGGCGTTAGAAATAGGAATCAGCAGGAATAGTGTGCAGGATTATCTCTCGCTTCTGGAAAGAGCTCAATTGATAGGACAACTCAGGGATGATACCGGTGGGATAAGAGGTTTGGGAAAAGTCGAGAAAGTATATATTGACAATCCTAGTTTGATGCGAGTTCTGTCAGGAGGAAAGACTGATGTCGGCAATATGAGGGAAACGTTTTTCTACAATCAGATGCGTGTGAAAAATGATGTAATTTCTTCCCGTCAGTCCGATTTTAAGATAGAAAAATACACATTTGAAGTCGGTGGCAGAAAAAAAGGAAAGAAGCAGATAGAAGACATTCCGGATTCCTTCATAGTGAAGGATGATATTGAATTCGCCCAAGGAAACGTAATCCCACTATGGGCATTCGGGCTGAATTATTGATATGTCTTGTCGCGATGTTACTCGAATTGGAAACATTGAACTAACCGCTTTGCTTAATCATCAAGGCTTAATAGTCGGGCAAAATAATTGAAATTATTATAATCCAATAACTAATTTGAACTGATATGTTTAAAACTATTGAAATTGAATGGTTTCGTGGTATAAAGCACTCAAAAGTTGAGGGACTTAAGCAACTGAATCTTTTCTTTGGAAAGAACAATTGTGGAAAATCCTCTTTGCTTGATGCGGTATTCTTGATATCCGGGCTTTCGAATCCGAAACTGCCAATCAATATCAACTTGTTGAGAAACTACCATCGATTCGAACCTTCTGATTTGGCGCTGGATTTCTTTACGCTTGATACGGAAAAACCAATAAGAATAACAGCCACTAACGATGAAGTTCGCGAACTCCAGATTTCTGTTTTTGAGTCAGCGAAAACAGAGATTGACTTGCGTGGGCTTGAGAATAAAATCTTCAGTACAGATGCAGACAGCAAGTATGGCTTCGTCTTGAAATGCTCTGTTGATGGTCGCCCGGTTGAGTCCTCAATCACTCTGTCCCGTAAAACTGATGGCGAACAGAATTACGAACCGAGCGTAAATTTCGATTCTGATTATAAAGAGAATCTGGCTTGTCGTTATCTCGCACCACAATATGATTTCTACGCATCCATTTCAGGATTGATTGAGATAATGAAGAATAAGGATGAGCAATTCATCATTGATGCACTGCGAATCATTGAGCCGGATGTCAATGATATGGTTATGTCTCAAAACGATGTGTTTGTTGACGTCGGCCTGAATAAAAGAATACCTATAAACATGATGGGTGATGGGGTTCGCAAGATTCTGTCTGTTCTCACCACGCTTTACGAGTGCCGTGACGGAGCTGTTTTGATCGATGAAATCAGCAACGGTTTTCACTATTCGGTAATGAAAGATTTATGGCGCGCAATTCTGTTCGCAGCGAAGAAAAACAATGTGCAAATCTTCGCCACCACCCACGACCTTGACTCGATTAAAGGTCTGCGCGACGCGGCTCTTCAAGAAGATGGAGAAGCGGTGGCGTTCTTTAAACTTCAACGAACTCAGGATGCCGAATTGAACTCCTATTGCTACACAATTGACGGGATTGACTATGTGTTGAATCAGGAAATCGAGGTCAGATAATGAACAGGATATTTATTGAAGCGAAAAAGAAGCAAACATCTGAGTGTTGTTTTTTGGAAACTATAATGAGGAGAGAGTTTCCCGACAAAAGCTATGACATAATTTGTATGGATGGAGTGGACAATCTTTTCAATCAGGGAATATTGACTCTCATTCGGACTTATATGGATGCTGGAGACAGACTGATTGTCATTTTGGATGCGGACACAGAAGACAAAAATTTGGGATACGAGGCGCGAAAACAAAACACGCTTGACAAAATGAAGAAAAATGGAATAGAGTTTTCATTATTCCTTTATCCAAACAACAGTGCTGATGGAGACTTTGAAGTTTTGTTAGAATCGTTGGCTAGAAAGGATCTCCACCGCCAATGGTGGGATTGTTTCACCGATTACGAGGTATGCATTTCCGGAGTCCGAGATGAAAAAGGAGATATGAAATATGCCATTCCAAACCGTAAAGCCAAGTTACATACCTACATCAGTTCTCAAAAACTGAATAATGCATCAAGAAGAAAACTGGGCTCTGGTCAATGGCTCTTCAATGACCAAAACTACTGGGATCTCTCCCGTCCCGAACTTCAGCCACTCGTGAACTTTTTGAAAAACAATTTGGTTTAGCGACTTTCATTGAACCAAGTTACATTCTAAATGCACGCTTGGACAAAAATAGCAAGTACTAAGATAGTGCTACCCAGACTTTATCTGAAGTGCAAATTTTAATGGAATTCTGTAACCTTAGACTTCAAGGCTCAACGATCGGGCAAAATAATTGAAATATGGTAAAATATAACGTAGATTTGGAAGGAAAGACTGTGCTTGTGACCGGTGCTGCGGGTTTCATTGGCAGTAATCTGGTCAAAGAGTTTTCGTCTTTTTAACAAATTGATTGATAGTGTTATAGGAGATCCTAATTATAC
>ERZ1026882.218-NODE-218-length-40674-cov-94.598685_pt1 | contig 40674 bp, 42 predicted proteins | sample MGYA00380171_ERZ1026882 | MGnify/ENA primary metagenome ERZ1026882 (study PRJEB33269, sample SAMEA4719807) | human gut metagenome | biome: human-associated habitat; feature: organic feature; material: feces | place: Cameroon | collected 2013-10 ...
GTTTGAATCCGAGTCCGATGAGGATGGCAGCAGGTATCGCCACCGCCGTTCCGAAACCCGCCATACCTTCGAGCAGTCCGCCGAAGCCCCATACGAGGAGCAGTACGAGCAGTCCCTTATCATCAGTAATCGACGTAAACTGTTTCTTGATCACCTCAATCTGCTTGCTTTCCACAAGGATATTATAGCTATAAATAGCCATCAGGATGATGATGAGAATCGGGAACACCGCCTTCAGGATGCCTTCCACCACCGCCCATCCCGTCAGGGCGATAACGCTATCCTCCGCATGTTCCGGGGCAATCATGCCTAGCGGCGAAGCAGCGAAGAGAGCGAGCAAAACGGTAACTACGAGCGTCAGCAAGGCGCTTTTATGACCTGCCATCTTGAAGCCGAGCATCAGGATGAACAGCAACACGATGGGAATAATAGAAACTATTGATGCCATAAGCCATTCAGTTTTTTAATGTTTTCGATTGCTAAATTTTATGTTTATGACTGCAAAAATAACATTTTTCTTTGAAAAAAGAAAGCATTTTTTGAAAAAAATCTTTTATAAGATGTCCGATTTTTCAATTTCATACGTCTATAGAATGTAAAGGTTATGAGAACAGAAGAATTCAACCATATCATCCTACCGATGCGCAGCAACTTGAAAGCGTATGCGCTAAGGTTGACTGAGAGTGACGACAATGCCGAAGACCTCGTGCAGGAAGTCATGCTCAGGCTGTGGGACATGCGCCAGAATATCCAGGCAGAAGATAACCTCAAGGCTCTAGCCATTACCATCATGCGCAACAAGTTTTATGACCAATGTCGGCATGAGGAGCGGAACTTCACCACCGACAAGGTGATGGAAGTACCCATAGAAGACCGGCGGGCAGAGCAACGGGACGAGGTAAACCTCATCAAGCAGATAGTGGCACAGCTTCCGCCCTTGCAGCAGCAGATATTCCGCATGAAGGAGATAGAAGGCTATACTGCCGATGAAATCATGCAGATAACGGGATGCACAGCCGATAATCTCCGAAAGAATCTCTCCAGAGCCCGACTCAAAATCAGAGAGACCTATATGAATATCGTGAAACAGAACAGAACAAAATAAAGAAGGAGGAAAGAAGATGAACGATAAAATAAAAAGAATCGATGAATTCAAGGGTATCAATGAATTCAAGACAATACAGGACTTGCTCGACAAGTATATGGATGGTGCCACATCCAATGAGGAAGAGGCAACGCTCAGAAAATATTTCGAAGAGCATGGCAATGATATTCCTGAAGAATGGGAATCCTATCGCGCCCTCTTCAGCTATATCGGATTCGAACAGATGAATCTTTCTCAAATTCTAAAAGAAGAAGAAAAGAAGGAAATAGCAAAGGAGGATATTCTAGAAGATGAAGAAAAGAATATCCCAAAGAAAGAAAGAAAGGAAGAGGAAACTTCTCCAAATAAGGAAACTTTTACAAAGAAGGAAGCTTCTCGCAGCAGATGGCTCAAATATTTCGGCACATCTGTGGCAGCAGCCGCTATCATCGCATTTCTGATTGTGGGCATCCAGAAGATAGCCCAGCCTCAGCCTGAATGTTATGCGGTTATCGATGGAAAGGTTTATACCGACCAGGAGTTCGTTCATAACGAAGCCCTGGATGCCCTGGAAGATGTTTCAGCAGATTCCGAAGATCCATTCAGTGCCCTGGATATGATGAAACAATAAATTCATCTTTTAGATGAAACAATCAATCAAACTATAGTATAATATATATAATAAGGTATAGAATATGAAACGATGCAACTTGATAAAACGCTTCTTCATCGGACTGCTTCTTATCGTGGTAGCCTCGATTTCGGCTAATGCCCAGGAGGGGCTGTACGTAAAAAGTATATTCCAACGCTTCGGACACGCCAAGGGATGCAAGATGGTTACGATGCAGAATACGCAACTCAAAGGTTACAAGCTCAAGATATACAAGAGCCTGGTATATAAGAACCATGCCACGGAAATAGCCCACTATCTGAAGTCCGACCGCAAGGCTGCGAAGAAAATCAGAGAGGTGGTGGAGAATGGCAAGATGGTGAGCGGCTATTACATGATGGCACCCTTGAGCAATGGCGACAACCGCTTCATCCTCTTCAGTAACCCGAGTAAAAGCAAGGGAACCGTGATTTATATAGAAGGCAACCTGTCGCCCGAAGATATCATGAAACTCTGCTATTCCAGAAGATAGAAGCAACATCTTCCTACAGGAATCCTCTCAATAAGAATAAGAAACAACATAAAATATAGTATTATGAATATCAAAAACGTAATGATGATGGCTGCCATGATGCCAGCCTTCGCCCTTGCTGAAACCAACAGCAACTGTGCACCAGCCTCTGTAGAGGCTAACGACACCACAATCAGAGTGAACGACCAGAACATCGTCATCAAGCAGGATGGTGAACAGACTTCTGTGAAGATATATAAGATGAACGGCAACGAGATGACCAAGATTTCCGAAACCCAATTCGTAGATGGTCAGGAAGTAGAAAAGGTATTTATCACCTCGCCTTTCATCCCTCAGACCTTGAGCAAGCGCAAGCGCAGTCTGGAGAGTCATTATCCAACCTTCTTCTTCGGCTGCAGCCAGTTGCCAGGCAGCAGGGGAAGCATGGGAGGCAACAACGAGATGCACAGTCGCGACTCCAAGTCGTGGGAATGGGGCATCACCCTCACCAGTCTCTGCTTCCGCCTTTCCTACGAAATGGCGCTCACCTCCTCTCTCTCCATCGGACAGGTGCACCACCATTTCAAGGAAAATTATGTATTAAGTACCGAAAACGGGGTATCGGCAATGACTCCAATAGAAGGCGAGACGCTGAAGAAAAGCTATATCAGCTACAATGTGCTCCGCCTGCCTATCATGCTGGAGTGGCAGAAGCGCATAGGATGCCATGATGCATTCCTGGCGTTAGGTCCATCGGTAGAATACCGCTGGCACGAGCATTCCCGCTACTTTATCGGAAAGCACAAGCATACCGAAACGGGCGATATCAACCTCAACCCTATCGGCGTGAACCTCGAGGCCCGTGCCGGCTACTCAGGAGTGATGCTCTACGCCCGTGCCGGAATAACCCCGTTGCTCAACAAGACCAAGGCTCCCGAGTGCTACCCGATGACCATCGGCTTAGGATTTAGACTATAATGTAGCAAAATATAACAGAAACTGTCCCCATCTGATACCCCCTTTCAGATGAGGACATTTTTTTGTTCGGCCAAATTCGGGAATTTAAAATGGCCAAATTAGGTAACAAAACACGGCCAAATTAGGTAATTTTGCCCATTTTTCTACTAAAAAATGCCCGAATACCACAAACATGGTAGCAGGAATACTACTCATGTGCGATTTCTAAACTCAAAAAATCGCCGTACCTTTGCAACGTCAATCAGAACAAACAGCATGATGACTTTCAGACAGACATCAGAATGTCTTTCAGAGAGAACATCAATCTGATTTCTGGGCGACATATTTATATAAATGAATAAGAACATATTGACGTAAAATTTAAAAAAGAAAGGACATAGATTATGAGTACAGAAAAGAAACTTCGCTTTGAGACACTTCAGTTGCATGTAGGTCAGGAAAATCCAGATCCAGCTACCGACGCTCGTGCGGTGCCTATCTACCAGACCACAAGTTATGTGTTCCGCAACTCTCAGCACGCTGCCGATCGCTTCGGTCTCCGTGACGCAGGTAACATCTATGGTCGCTTGACCAACTCTACACAGGGCGTATTCGAAGACCGTGTAGCTGCCCTCGAAGGTGGTGTAGCCGGTTTGGCAGTTGCTTCTGGTGCAGCCGCAGTAACCTACGCTCTGCAGAACATCCTTCAGAATGGCGACCACATCGTAGCTGCCGACAACATCTATGGTGGTACTTATAACCTCATCACTCATACATTATCCACACAGGGTGTAAGCTACACCATCGTGGATCCTCGCAACTTCGAGCAGGTAGAGGCTGCCATCCAGGACAATACCAAGGCACTCTATGCAGAGACCTTCGGAAATCCTAACTCTGATGTAACCGATATCGATAAGTTGGCAGAGATTGCTCATCGCCACAACATCCCATTGATTATCGATAATACCTTCGGCACTCCATATCTCATCCGCCCTATCGAGCACGGAGCAGATATCGTGGTTCACTCAGCTACCAAGTTTATCGGCGGTCATGGTTCATCTCTCGGTGGTGTCATCGTAGATGGCGGTAAGTTCGACTGGAAGGCAAATGCCGACAAGTTCCCTACTCTCGCCAAGCCAGACCCATCTTATCATGGTGCCGTATTCGCAGATGTAGCCGGAGCAGCAGCCTTCGTAACCCGAATCCGTGCGGTCATCCTTCGTGATACCGGTGCAACCATCTCTCCATTCAACGCCTGGATTCTTCTTCAGGGCTTGGAGACATTGAGCCTCCGTGTAGAGCGTCACGTCCAGAATGCCTTGAAGGTGGTAGAATATCTGGAGAACAATCCTAAGGTGGCTAAGGTTAATCACCCAGCCGTTCCTTCTCATCCAGACCACGAGCTTTACAAGAAGCTCTTCCCTAACGGCGGTGGTTCTATCTTCACCTTCGACATCAAGGGCGGCGAGAAAGAGGCATGGGAGTTCATCGACCACCTGCGCATCTTCTCTTTGCTGGCTAACGTAGCCGACGTGAAGTCACTGGTTATCCACCCAGCAACAACCACCCACTCTCAGTTGAGCCCAGAGGAGTTGGAGGAGCAGCACATCTATCCTTCTACCGTTCGCCTGAGCATCGGTATCGAGAATATCGACGACTTGATTGAGGCACTCGACGAGGCATTCACTTATGTAAAGTAGTGAGTAGTGAATTATTAATGATTAAAATTAGAGTACAGTTATGGCAAAGATATATAAGCAGATTACTGATTTAATCGGTAAGACCCCATTAGTAGAATTGGGAAAATATTCAGCATCCAAGGGTTTGGAGACTCCTGTGATTGCTAAGGTCGAATTCTTCAATCCAGGCGGAAGTGTAAAAGACCGCGTAGCCCTCGCCATGATCGAGGATGCAGAGCAGAAGGGACTCCTCAAACCGGGAGCTACCATCATCGAACCTACCAGTGGCAATACAGGTGTAGGATTGGCTTTGGTATCAGCCGTAAAAGGCTACCACCTCATCCTCACCATGCCTGAGACGATGAGTATCGAGCGCAGAAACTTGGTGAAGGCTTACGGCGCACAGGTGAAATTGACCAGCGGCAAAGACGGTATGCCGGGTGCCATCAAGGCTGCCGAGGAGTTGAGAGATTCCATCCCTGGTTCTGTGATTTTAGGACAGTTCACCAACCCAGCCAATCCAGCCAAGCACTATGCTACAACGGGTCCAGAGATCTGGGCTGATACCGATGGCGAGATTGATATCTTCGTAGCCGGTGTAGGAACAGGCGGCACCATTTCGGGTATTGCCAAGTACTTGAAGGAGCAGAATCCTAACGTGAAGGTGATTGCCGTAGAGCCAGCCACATCGCCTGTATTGAACGGCGGACAGAGCGGTCCTCACAAGATTCAGGGCATCGGAGCCGGTTTCATTCCAAAGACTTACTCTTCTGAATACATTGATGAGGTATTGGATATCCAGAACGATGATGCCATCAAGGCAGGTCGTGACTTGGCTCAGACCGAGGGTTTGCTGGTAGGAATCTCATCAGGAGCTGCAGCCTTTGCAGCCACCGAGATTGCGAAGCGTCCTGAGAACAAGGGCAAGAAGATCGTAGCCCTCTTGCCAGATACAGGTGAGCGTTACTTGAGCACTGTACTCTATGCTTTCGAGGAGTATCCTTTGTAAATCGCCTCTCATTCGCTGAGATGCAGAAACACAGAGAAGATTTCCATAAAGAAAGCGAAATCATTATAATTCCCCCAACCTGCTTTTCGCTATAGCGGGTTGGGGGTTATTGTATTTATATAGAGCGGAAAATCGAACTGTAATCGTAATCAGTAATCATCCCACAAGCCTACGATATCTGAAGCAGAATCACTATAGAAATAGATTACTATTTCAAAATAAAATCTCCCTAAAGAGAATTTTCTCGAAACTTTTAGCTAACTTTGCAATCGAGTTATCAACCCAATCTGCATAACATGGATTCATATTCTGGAATCATCATAGAAGAAAGTAGAAGGTCTGAGCAATTTTCAGACTTTACTCCCATACCTTGCAAAGGATTCAACCTTCTTTGCAAGGCTAAGCGCTATGGCAGATGGTGGGTGCTCAAAGGATTGAAGGAGCAATACCGTCAAGACGAAAACTACAAGAACCTGCTGCACAAAGAGTTCGATATCCTCATATCCCTGCAGCATCCCAACATCGTATCAGCCTACAGCATGGAAGAAATACCAGAAATGGGTACCTGTATCGTGATGGAATGGATAGATGGTATCACGCTGGAACACTGGAGCGGTAGGAAGACTGAGGGAGAAGGCATCTTCCTCCAGCTGCTTGATGCAGTGCATTACATCCATGCCAAGCAGATAGTACACAGAGACTTAAAACCTTCCAATATCATTATTACCCATAACGGCAATCATGTAAAACTCATCGATTTCGGGCTTTCAGATACCGATGACTTTGCCATCCTCAAACAGCCAGCCGGCACACCGGGCTACATCTCTCCAGAACAGATCATCTCCCGACAGGCAGACATCCGCAACGACATCTTCAGCATCGGCTGCATCCTGGAAAAAATACTTCCAGGCAAGCCCTATACAGCAATCATCAAGCGTTGCAAGGCTCCCATAACCCAGCGATATGCCAATGTGGATGAACTCAAAGCCGATTTCATGGCTCACAGAAACAGGCATCTATCCGGTATCAAGCGTATCGGAATCGCAGCTTTGGTCTGTATCATCTTATTAGGTTTCATCAGTTATCCTTTACTGTATCAGCAGGAAAAGAGCATTAGCATCACCCCGGCACATCACGAAGCCAAGAAGGATACAGTCATCCGCCAGCAAACCAAGAAGCCTGCCCCACTTTCCAATGGCCGGAAATCCCTGCAGCCAACAGCTACCGAACCATCTTCTGCATCCCATTTACAAAGCGCCGAACTCATATCCAAGGGAAAGAAGACTATCGACAAGATGTGGAAGGAATCCGGCATAGACACCATCCAGTCTGTTGTGAAAAAGAGCGAGGCATTCTATCAGTTTGTAAATAAGAGTAATGAATTCATCTCAACGACTTATCCGCAGACATTCTCTAAAGACATCGCCGGCAAGGCAGATATCATCTATGAGCTATCCTCCTATAACGCTGAGAGATATATAAGACCCACCCTGTCGAGTTTTCAATCTTCTAAGTAATGCTCTACGATGATACCATTCTTCTTACCTATGGCATAAGTGACCGGCTCCCTATCTCCATGTTTCCAGCCATGAAGATAAGCAGGTTCATGATTGATGAAATGACGGCACTCAAAAGTATCATCTTTCGACAATCTGGTATTTTCCGATGACAAGACCTTGAAATATCCATTACCCAGATACCTGATGATGCAGGTCCTGTCGGGCAGCCAGGAAAGTTTGAGCATCTGTCCCTCATAAAGATCATCACAAGAGATTTCCTTGCCCATAACCATTTGGCTCTGTTGCTGACCAGCCCCCTGCGAAAAGCCAAATTCCTGAAAGTCAGCATAACCAAGAAATTTCGCCAGGACATCCTTGGTAAACTTACTGGCAGAAACCCCTTCGCTCACATATCCCCAGAATCGTCGCAGCGTAGAGGCACTCACCCTTTGCTGAGTACGTTCCTCCACCTTTTCGCTCAACCATACGAAGTCGCGAGGCACAACCATCTTACGCCCCGCCATCTTTTCTATCATTTCACGTAATATCTGTTCCATGCTGCAAAGATAGTAAAACAAATCCAACCAATAAGATATTTCCACAAAAAAAGCCTCATATTTCGAACTTGGAATAGAATGGAACGCTGAAAAAGCAAAAAAATCAGCTATTTTTGCAAAAAATCAGCTCACGATGAACGACATTAAAAAAAATATGGTATATTTGCAGTGCTGTTCTAAACAAACAGCAGACATGTTAAGGAAACAACCATGCTTGGTTCGTACTGAGAATCTGGACAATTCATTGTACACAAGAACGAAGACAGAAGTTGTTCACCCAACCGTATATTATTGTATCCATTCCGCTTCGGCGGGATGGGTATCAACATATACCCATTGGTGTGAGCTGATTTTCATTCTTTGTGTACAGGTAGTCCAGAACCTTCAGAACAGAATGAAATTGGTTCGCACCTTTTTTTGTGCCTTAGAATGAAATAACCAAAAAGTAAATGATAAACATCATGGAAAGAACTAACATTTATATTTCTGATACCGACGAACAGGTAATGCAAAAAGTATTATCCAGCATCAGCAGTGTTATCTTCAGTGAGAAGAAATACGATGATATTCTTCTGAAAAGATACCAGGAAATGAAAGAACAATGTAATTGGGAATATCCTGACGGTCCGTCAGATAATGGATGTGCCGTTAAATATATTGATGCCCCAAAAGATTACCAAGACTATAACATCTTGGGATTTGACATACCGACACTTATACAAACAGACCATGACAAGCCAATCTCAAATATTGTCATGGTAGTAAGCCAAGACCCAAGACGCACAGAACGCTATAAAGGAAAGTTATCTTTATCCTCTCCTTTTGGCTTTCATGACAAAAGCTATCGTACCAATACTAGCAAGGGATTCATGACACCAGTCATACTTCAGGCTCTCGAAGCAGCTCCAGGAACTGCAATTTATATGACTGATTGCAACAAACTGTTTACAAAAGACAAGAGAGGCATTCAGAAAACTGACACTCATAAATATCAAGAAATTCTCCAGAAAGAGATAGAATTGATAAAGCCAAGTTGCATCATTGCTCACGGAAGAACTGCTAACGCAATTCTTAGCAAAATAGGTGCTTCTATAAACTGTAAACCCATTTATGTTCCTTACATTGGGAATTCCTACATGAAAAAAGAGGATCGAGAAAAGGCAATAACTGCTTTTGTCGATGTATTCAAAAATAAGAACAATAAATAATTCACAAGGATATGAAAAAAATCTTTTATCATTATGCTCTTCTTTGCGATAGCATCGGGAGCTATAGAATAAAATGAAATTAATCTCGACAAGATATTCACGAAAGATAATCTGACTGAATTGCCACAATTCACTGGCGATAAAACTTGCATTCATCACATTTGCAATGGGAGGTTGATGATAATGGATTACTTTTAAAAACAATATTATTAATTTTAAATATCATTAATTATGAAAAAGATTCCTGTTTTTTTTGCATTCATGCTGACATTGCTATTCTCTGCATGTTCTTCTTCAATGTTCGACAAACTGGTAGAGGCATACGAAAGTTCGACCAAAGAACTCGCTTCTGCATCCAGCAACGACGACTGTGACAGAATACATGACGAGCTGATGGAAAAGTTGTACAAGATTTCACAGGACTATCCTGATTGGGAAGAGATCATCCAAAAAGAGGGTGAAGACAGCGAAAATGTCAAAAAGGTCACCAAGGCATACGAAGCTTGGAACAATACCCTAGAAAGTGCCACCACCGACAACCATTACATGTTTATGACATACTGCAACATCCCTAATGCCATCGAGCAAATTACCGGAAAGGGGGCGTCGAAGAAGACCGAGGAGACCAAAGAAAGTGAAGACACCTCTAACGACCTCTCTTCGTCATCTTCAGACACCGACATCGACGAGATGCTCGACTCCTACGAGGAATATGTCAACAAACTCTCTGACTTCTATGCTAAGTTGAAGGACATGGAACCAGGTTCTGAAAAGTACATGTCTACTCTCGGCGAAGCACAGGAGCTAGAAGGCAACTATCAGGATTTGCTCGAGAAATGCAAGGATGCCAAAGGCAACTTTACCAGTGAGCAAATGCAACGCTATGTCGAAATCACCCAAAAGTTGACTGAGGTCATGAAGTAATATCCGACTATAGCAATATTACAACATTACTCATTCATACAAACATAACATATGAAAAAGCTTTTATATTTATCCATGCTGGCCATAACTATTTTGGCCAGCTGCAACTCTAAAGAAAAAGAGGACAAGGCCTTTGCCCGAGTATCAACCTCGAACAATCCTCAGGAGATGAGAGCTTACCTTGACAATTACTTCGAGGAGGCATCTCCAGAACACCTTGTCAAGATTCGCAAGAACTTAAGAGTATGGGTAGACGATTCTACCGCCTATGCCAATATCTGCAAGACCAAAGACCTTGCCACCAAGATTTCTTTGGAGAATGAATACATGGAAAAGTTCAAGGATGGCGGCAACCATAAAACGGAGATAAGCAATATGCTTGCCAAGGACAAAAAGGCCGAGGAAGAGTTAGAGCTCAAAGAGCAGAAAGCACAAGAAGAGTTGGAGCTGCAAGAAGAAAGACAAGCCAAATACAAAGAATTTAAAGGCAATGTCGTCGACTATATCTTTAATTTTGGTAATAATGAAACAGTTAATGTAGCTTGGGTATTTAGTGCTCCCGATGTTAATGGCTGCGGAAAAGGTGTATTTATTAATAACTTTAATGGTCTAAAAGAAAAGTTCACCTACAAACTTGCAGACAATGGAGACTTGCAAGTCAAAAGCAAGAGTGGATCCGCCAGCATCACTTTCTTGAATGACGGATTGTATCGCGGAGATGATTATTTTAAGAGAATATACGCTCCTAGTTATTACAAAGGCTGTAAGAAATACTTATAAAAGACATAGTATATTAACAGCGTTATAAACAAGACATTTAGTGAATTTCGCACTTGCTTGTTGTATTTGCGAAAATAAAAACAAATTATATTTTCAACATTTAAAAACTATGGAAAAAGAAAAGATTAACCAGTTCATCATGGTAAATGGAAAATATTTCCCTGAAATGATGATTGAAGATGTAAAAAAGAAGCTTGAGTCACTTGACGAGAGCAAAGAGAGCATGCTGATGGCTACTGAATGGAAAAATCCTACTGTTGCCTTCCTATTCGCTTTCTTCCTTGGCGGTTTGGGTGTCGACCGTTTTTGGCTTGGCGAAACAGGTCTAGGTGTTGTTAAACTCATTACTTGTGCAGGAGCTGGAATTTGGGGACTTATCGATTTGTTTACAGTAATGAACCGTGCAAAGATGTACAATTACAACAAATTGATGATGTATTTTTAAACATTAGATTTGAGGAAGAGCAAAATAGCTCTTCCTCAAAAACGAAAAGCAAGACAACAATGAATGACAAAATCAATATGCTATTAATGACATATAGCAAGTATTTTCCTGATGAAAGTATGATGATGATCCAGGACAGATTCGAAGCTATGGATGAATCCAAGACATCTATGCTGTATACATTAGGCTTAAAAGATCCAACAATGGCATTAATACTTTCCATTGTTGCTGGCGGATTAGGAATTGACAGATTTTATATCGGTGACACAGGTCTTGGAATAGCAAAACTGCTTACTTGTGGAGGTTGTGGAATCTGGACGATTATAGATTACTTTTTAATCATGAAAGTAACAAAGGAGAAGAACTTAGAAAAATTCATAACAGTCATGTAATGACTAGGCAAGAAGCTTTCACCCTATTGGGAGTTTATATATTGGGAATGGTGTGGATTATACTGAACAACATCTATGATATAAGTTTAGTGCTATGCCCTACTAAAATTCTCTTTGGTATTCCTTGCCCGGGTTGCGGAATGACTAGAGCCGTAAAGCTTTGTCTTGAAGGTAAGTTATTAACAGCAGTACGGTTGAATCCCAATATCATACTTGTTTGGATAGTTCTTCCCATTGCCCCTTTCATCTTAATAACACAATTAGCAACAAATAAAGATTATATAGCTAGGATAAATGCCTGTTTAGACAAGAAGGTTTACCTCTTTATTATTCTAATTGCTGAAGGAAGCATATGGATTTATAACATTGTCCGGCATATATAAGCGGACTTGACTGCATATTGCTTTATAAACATCGAATATAACAAATAAAAAAACAAAAAGATTATGAAAATCAAGAGTTTATTTATCATTGCTTGTGCAATGATATTTACATTATCATTGTCAGCACAGACAAGAAAAGGTACTACAGCCAAGAGACCATCTACTGCGTATAAAAGACCAGCACAGCAGACTGCTTCTAAGCCGATATTGGTGGACTTAGGTTTGCCAAGCGGTACAAAATGGGCTGATAGAAATATTGGTGCAACAAGCGTTACTTCTGTTGGTAGCTATTATTCGTATGGTGAAACTGCAACCAAACAGATTTATACGTCAGATACATACACATTCAAGTCTGACATTACAAATATTGCAGGAACAGAGTATGATGTTGCAACAAAAAAATATGGCAAGGGATGGAGCATTCCTACCGCCGAACAGTGGAAAGAACTGTTTGAGAGCTGTACCCTTGACTATATGGTAATCAACAAACGATATGTTGCGAAATTTACAGGACCAAATGGCAAATCCATTTACCTTTACTTCCCGCCTAATGATATATATGCTAGGATTGGTAACATGGAATTTTCTAAAAAAGTTTCGGCTAAACTTATGTCAGTTATAACAGAAAATGAGACTTTCGTTAATTTGTCACAACTTGCCCAATATAATGGAATAACCGTAAAAGCGACGGAGGCTCTATATAGAACTGCCAACAAGGAATCCAATGCTCAGATATTAGCAATAATATCCGTTGAAAAAAACGGGAAGGTTAATCCGTCCCTAAAAAACGCAACCGTTCAGAATAGTGATCAAGCGATCGTTGGCCTTCTAGTGCGTCCAGTTTTTAATAGTCCGAAAACAGAAAGTACTGAGGATACAGAACAAGATGAAATAGAACTACCAGAATAAAAACAATATGAAAAGAATACATTATAATATCCTAATAATCTGTTTTGCGCTTTTTAGTTGTATGACTATAAAAGCGCAGAACGCTTCTTCTGTCAAGTCTGCCAAGACTGCTGAGCTCAATGCTTTGCTGAAAATAAAGAAATGGACAATCTCTGATATTGCGGGATTTATTCCATATAACATCTCAATGGTTGACGCATCTTTCAATACATGGCTTAAGAGCAAAGAAATTGTTTTTTATAAAGAAGTCAACGGCCAGAAGAAATTGGTTCTTCCTGAAGAAGTAGACAATGATCTGAAGGCAGACTATAAAGACAAACTTGGAGTGGAAACTCCTGCCAATTACTTTTCAGAATGGAAGAACTTTTTTGCAAAACGTTGTTATGCTCACGGTACTGCAGAATATGTTCTGGCTAAATATCAAAACAAGGAGATAACTCTTAAGGAATGTATTGATAAACTGAAAAATGCAGAAGACCAAAAGAGTTATGTGTCTTATATGAAGAGTTTTGTCTTCTATGCTATGCAGCAAGAGCCTACAGCATGGGATGATCTTAATGGAGCATTGAAGGACGTTATTGCTAAAAATAAGAAGACCGGTACTTGTCTTGCTTTCATGCTTTGCAGAACCAATAGTGACCCTAAGCAATGGGTGTCAATTATCAAACAAGTTCCCAGACCTTCAAAATTCTATAATGGTAGTAGCGATGATTCGTTTAGAGAAGATGCCACTATAATGACCACTGCGTTGAATAAAATTGAGCCTATTAATTACAAGAATGAATATGGAGGTTGCCTTTCTGGTATAAATCTTTATTTAGACGGAAGAGTTATTATGCGCCGCACTAATGCAAATATCCCTATAGCCACTCTTTATTCTGTACAAGAAGAGACGGATTGTCTGTCTGCATATAAAGATCAGGGGTATACGTTCCTATATAATCCAAATGGAGAAAATCTTTATGGATTTTTACAGGAAAAAGGAGGATGCTATCTGAAGTTAAAACCAGTAAAACCTACGCTATGGAGTGCAAATACAAAACGTTTGTCCAGTGAGCAGTTCGAATTAGTGGCTGGTTATAAGCTCAATAGTGCAGGAGATGTTATTGGAGAGTCGTATATAGGAATGTCAAAGCAGCAATTGTCTGAAGAACTCAAAAAGCCTCTCATGGGTTATGAAGATCTAGTCAGTCTTGGTGCTCAGGCTTCTGAGTACAAGAGACAAGAAGAGATAAACAAGGCTGACAATGAGTATATGTATAAGGAGGTAACTCAGCTCAGAAAGAAATATGGAGACAGACCAGTTGATGCGATGATTAAAATAGAGCCTTATGTCGGAATGCCAGAAGGAATTTTGAATGATTATATTGGTACAATAAAAGGTATCAAAGTAAAATTGTTTGAAAGAGTGTATCATTCAGTATGGAACAAATACCAGCTCTGTGGATTGTTACGCAGCTTGGGTAACAATATTACCGTTTGGTGTCTTAACGGAGTGGTTGAACATGTTTATCACGACGGAAGATTATAAAAAAGTGAGTTCTTTGACATTTTCAGATAGTATTAAGGATTGTAAAAACTATGAACAGATAGAGAAGTCTGAAATGAAGAAGAGATGGTTCTAGGCATAATAAGGAAAGCCACCAAGGTCGTTGATAAGTTAGCACATACTTTAGGCTCTACTCGTTACCTATATATAATAAGGTGTAACAAAGGTTACACTACAAATGGAATAAACGGAATGGTCAAAAAAAAGGAAAAAATAACTTTTTTGAAAAAAAATCGACATAAAATTAGGATATATTCATTTATTTTATTATATTTGCAGTATCAGAAAATAAAAGAAAATATATATAATAGATTTTAGCATTCTTAACTTAATAACAAAATTTAAAGATTATGGAAAAAGAAAAAGTTGATCAGTTCATGATGGCGAATGCCAAGTTCTTTCCTCCTATGATGGTAGGTCAGATCAAGGAAAAGTTAGCCACACTCGATGAGGACAAAGAGACCATGTTGATGTCAACAGACTGGAAGAATCCTACAGTAGGATTACTTTTCGCTTTCTTCCTTGGAGGTTTAGGTGTTGACCGCTTCTGGCTTGGCGAAACAGGTCTGGGTATAGTCAAAATCATCACTTGTTCTGGAGCAGGTATTTGGGGTCTCATCGACCTGTTCACCGCAGGTAAGAGAACACGTGAATACAACTATAAAAAGTTTATGACGTATTTTTAAACAAGTCATTTGAGGAAGAGCCTTCTGGTTCTTCCTCGTTTATCATCAATACAATATCATTATCCCATAAAAATATATCACTATGAGCGAACAAACCAACATGCTATTAATGACATATAGCAAATACTTTCCAGAAGAAAGCATCATGATGCTCAAGCAGAAATTCGACCAGATGGACGAATCGAAGAAATCATTGATGTATTCTCTCCAGTTCAAAGACCCTGTCACAACACTCATCCTGTCATTGTTAGTCGGTGGTTTGGGCATTGACCGCTTCTACATTGGCGACACAGGACTCGGAATAGCCAAGTTGCTGACATGCGGCGGATGCGGCATCTGGACCATCGTCGATTATTTCCTGATAATGAAGAGAACCAAGGAAAAGAACTTCGAGAAATTGATGTCTCTCATCTAAACCTAATGGGCAAACGAGATACGATCATATTGTCGGCGCTTTACCTTTTGGGCATCGCATGGATGTTTATCTACATCCACTACAAGGAAAATATTCTCCTATGCCCCACCAAATGGGCATTGGGAATACCTTGTCCTGGATGCGGGATGACAAGGGCCTTGAGCCTTTTGCTCAAGGGCGACATGGTGGCTGCCATCACCATGAATCCCAACATCGTGATAGCCTTAGTCGGCATTGTCTTAGCCCCTTTCCTGCTTTTCAGCCAATGGTTTACCAATAGGGATTATATGGGGAGAATCAACTCTTTACTAAATCGCAAGCAGTTTCTTATCCCCTTCTGCACATTCGAAATCATGATATGGGCATACAACATCATGCGCCACATCTAAATATTCATAGGGGCAGTAGGCCTTCGTGGAACAATCTCATCCTCCTCATTTGGAGCAGGAAATCAATCTTTCCATAATCCGTATCTTAAAATCACATTTCATGAGGGAATAATCTATACTTCCGTCACATTTCATGAGGGAATCTAATCATGTTTCCACACATTTTATGAGGGAACGCCCCACTTTTAACTAAATTTAAAGTACATCTTACAAGGTGCTATCGCAATGCATCTATCCCCTTACCCTGCATCATAAGGACTGATTCATATTCTAAATAACGAAGGTGAACCAGCGGAAAATCGAACTGTAATCGTAATCAGTAATCAACTCACGCCAGTGAAATGACGAAGGGGTAGAAAAGGGCCAAAAGCGCTTTATCACAAAAACACAAAGTAAAGTGCCACAAAAATACAAAGTAAAATAGCGTTAAAATACAAAGTAAAACGCCACAAAAATGCAAAATCGCTTGTAGAATCCATTATTTATCATTATCTTTGCAAACAAAAAGCACTGAATATGAAGTATTTAGACAGAATAGCAGACAGAATGCTCCTGCTTCGTCTGGAAGCCTTTGGAGCAGTGCAGATTGTAGGTCCTAAATGGTGCGGCAAAACCACTACGGCCATGCAGCAGTCAAAAAGTGTAATCAAGATGCAAGACCCAGATAAGCGTGAAGGTTATCTGGCGACGGCACGCACCAAACCCTCCTTGCTGCTCAGAGGTGAAACACCACGACTGATAGACGAATGGCAGGTAGCACCGGTATTGTGGGATGCCGTTCGAAATACCGTAGATGAGCGAAATCTGAAAGGCCAATTTATCTTAACCGGTTCTACTGTCGTTGAAGACCATAACGGAGAAATCATGCATACGGGTACAGGGCGTATCTCCAAAATGCCCATGTATCCCATGAGCCTTTATGAGTCAAAAGAATCAACAGGCTCCATATCTTTACGTTCATTGTTTGATGACCCTTCTTACGATATTGATGGATTGCAGTCAGACATGAGTGTGGAGCAACTGATTTATGCCGCTTGCCGAGGCGGTTGGCCTGCATCATTGGACGTCACTTCGCAGGAGGCACAATTGCTGATAGCACAGGATTATGTAAATGTGATTTGCGATGAAGACATATCAAGGGTGGATGGAGTAAGGAGACAGCCTGCATTAGCCCGACTCATCATGCGTTCTTATGCCCGCAACATCTGCACCCTTGTCAAGAAATCCAAGATGTTGGCTGATATCACAGTAGAAATGGAGAAAACATCGATGCCCACGTTTGATGATTATCTTTCTGCATTGCAAAGACTGTTTGTCATAGAAGATGTGGAGGCATGGTGTCCGGCTATCCGTTCTGCCGCCGCTATCCGTTCGGGAGCCAAGCGTTGTTTTGTAGATCCTTCCATAGCAGTTGCGGCCTTGGGTATGTCGCCAAGAAGTTTGGAATTAGACCTTCGAACCTTTGGTTTCATATTCGAGTGTATGTGCATTCGCGATTTGAAGGTATATTCGCAAGCCTTGGGTGGCAGAGTCTCTTACTATCACGACCGCTATGGCCTGGAGGCAGATATCGTACTTCATCTTGCGGATGGCCGTTATGCTTTGATAGAATGCAAGTTGGGTAGTCGGGAGATTGACGATGGCGCCAAGCATCTCCTGCAACTACGCGATTTGATTCGTGAGAAAAACAAGGTCGAACATCAGATGCCGCTCAGAGAACCAGACCTGCTGATTGTCATGACTGGGGGCGAAATGGCTTATACAAGAGAAGATGGAGTAAAGGTTATTCCTTTAGCTACATTAAAAGACTGAAGCGATAGCTCCGCCCTAACTACCTATTTTTATATAGTTAGGGCGGAGCTATCGCAATGCATCTATCCCATTACCCCTGCATCATAGGGACTGATTCATGTTCTAAATAACGAAGGTGAAGCAGCGGAAAATCGAACTGTAATCGTAATCAGTAATCAAACTTAAAGAAGAATCTTTAATACAATTCGCCAAAGCAAAAATACAAAAATAGTTGCCAATCGACAAAAAAATACTACCGTAATATCAACATGGAAAACAGGTACGTAGTATGCTACTAAAGTATTCTGGCCTCCAATACAGTACTTTTGTAGAACAACTCAATGGGCTCAAAAGAGTATAAATCAGATTTGCATATAGGTATGTTACCAGTTATTGAAGAAAGCAAGACTTTTCTATCCTCAAAATCTTCATCTGACAGACGGGGATCAAGAGCTACTTCTTCAATAAACATAGAAGGTTCAACCTGCATATCAATATAATCATCATGTACATTGTCTGGTATTGGAGTATCGTCAAAATGGGCATTGTGAATTAAGAATCTAACCTCTTTTTCATGTTCAAACTCTTTGCGTTTGATGAATAATGAATCCGACAAGCACTTAAATATCCATAGCTTTTCCTCACTTTGCGTTTTTAAAAGCCATTCTGTTATTTTATCTTGCGACAGATATTTGACTACACCAAATATAGGTCCAATCCACATCATTCCTCTTGTTTGATTTAAAACCTCTATCATTTTTCCTACTGTAGTTTTTATACGCACACTTTCTTTGTCAGGTGAATATATTCGCCACATAGCATCAGAATCTTTATTTAGACTCCAACATTGTCCATAATATTTTTTTTGCAAATCTAATGGTGTACTATAATTAGAAAAGCCTTCAATTGTAAACTTTTGTTTAAACATGAAGAGCTCATAGGGATCCTCCCATGCTTGCAAGATATTATTGAACCTCAACATTTTATTCCGGAATATCTTAATCAAATATTTGACAGGTAAAATTTGATATATAGGGGTACTACAGAATGCTCTCTGTTCTGTCATCGGAACATTCTTTATAAATCCCAGTTCAGCCCAATTATATGGAGGCTTTTCGTAAGAATTTTGCATACTTATTTAATTTATATTTGTTGTGGAGTATAAATCTCTATTTTATATATTATCAATCACTACTGTCCAATAAAATAGGGCAATTCGATCTTTGAAATAGTTGATTTATAGTAATTATAAAGATCTTTATGCTTCAAATATATCTGAAGGTTTTCTTAAAGCTTCAAGTCATTACAAGAAAACAACTCACAATGGTATATCTAAAAGCCGTGCATCTTATGGGGCTTGCAATTTCAAAAGTTGGCATTGCAGCAAGAAACACTGTTAGTTATGTCCGATGGCAATGATGCGGGCAGAAATGCCCGCACCATCTATAGTTATCCTCTATAATTTCAATTTCTCTACCTGTTCCTTGATACTATCTAACTCATCAATGTGGATAGTTTCATCTTGCAATTTGGCATATAGTTCATTAGCTAATGCCACTTTTTCTGCATTGTAAGGTCGCATATAGTTTAAAGGATTCGTTATATACTTCAGACTTTCAATTTCATCCTTGTCAATGAATGAAATCTGTAATTCAGATTCTATTCTTCTTCTAATCTCTTTCAGAGAGATTTCATCAGACTTGTCCGTTTTCTGCAATTCAGCATAAATACAATTTGCTTTATCCACCATTTCCTTATTGTATGATGACATATATTTTTGAGGGTTGCATTTCCTTTCAAGAACATACCACAAGGCTTGAGTCTTGTCAAGGATTTTATCCTTCTCTTTACCCTTTATCTTCTTGATTTTAGAACCTAAAGCATTAAAGTAGATGCCTGAATATATCAAAATCAATAAAACATTAGCAAAGATTAAAAGCACCAAGAAATTGCCATTAGGTGTTCTTACATATTTAGCCTTTATTGATGTATTCATTGTTGCTGAACCGTATATAATCCGTCCACCACTAGTAAAAGGTATTGCATAATCATCTTTTTCTAACTTATAGAAAGATGATTTGGTTGCTAGTATGCTTTCAATATCAGGTGGATTTGTTGTATAAGTCCATTCATGAAGCATAAAAGGGGAGTCTGGTGTAGTTGATGGACCAGTAACAAATTCATAAGCCATATATGAAATCCTTTTTCCATCAACACCTTTCTGTATACTAGGTTCAAGTTGAACTGTCTGAATTATGATGCCAGTTTTTTGTTCATCACCAAAACCAAAGGATTCAGTTTTAATCCAATCTAAAGACCATTCCCCTGTTGAAGGGTCAAAATCCTTGGTTAAATATCCTATACCACGATAGCTTTCGGAAGATACAAATTGATCACAGAGTTGCTGATAAAAATCTTGTTTATCTTCTTCATTGTATTTATATAGGCCAAAATTTAAGCCACCAAGTAAGATAACTAAACTTACGAAGAAAAAAACATATATTTTTTGCATAATCAGTTAATTTTTTATGGATTCTTTTAATATCTTAATTCCTCAACACTATAATTTAATATTTTTAAATAAGCACCTGAGCAACAATAAATTGCTCAGGATTTTGTCATATCAGAAATTTCACTTATCTTATGGTGTTTCGAAAAAAAACAAATAAAACTCTGGTCGAGTAAGTGGAGGGAGTTTCACCCTCCCTTCTCTCGGAACCGTGCTTGACAGTCTCCCATCACACGGCTCTTCGTACTTAACTCTTTTGTTTATTAGTTTATATTCTTTATTAACCTAGACGTGGATAGGGTACAAATCCCTTCACCCAGTGTGAAAACTCATTTCAGTTGTGTGCCGCATACTCCACAAGCCATTCATACGCTTTGCTAAACTTCTTACCCTTGGAGAAGCGCTTGTACTTACGCATCACCCATCGGGTTAGTCGTTCATTGATGTAATTCAACACCTTGCGGAACTCAGACCTACCAAACTTCATATAGTAGTTCATCCATCCACTAATCTGCGTATCAACTTCATTGCTTATGTCTAGCAGACAAGCAAAAGTCTTACGATTCAGTTTCCAAGCCCTTACGGCTTCTTTAATCCTCTTCATCGACTTCTTGCTTATTACAGGGAGAAAAGCAGTAAAGTTTTGACCCGTCTTTCTGTTTCTTGCACCTCTAGGTCTGAAGGTAAAGCCTAGAAAGTCAAAGGAAGTATGCTCCGAGTCACCTTTTCGATTGCTATCCTTACAATAGACTATCTTTGTCTTCTCTTCATTCAGTTTCAATCCACATTCCTCAAAGCGTTTCATTAAAACAGCTTTCAAGAACTGGGCTTGTTTCTCCGATACGCAGTGGCAGATGGTGTCATGCATAACGCTCAAACGGAATCGTTGGATAGTTACGCGACATCCATTCGTCAAAGACGTAATGAAGGAACAAGTTTGCCAAAACCGGACCTATCACAGAACCTTGGGGAACTCCCATCGTTCGCTCTATCACTTCACCTTTCGATGTCTGATAGGGAACCTTGAGCCACCGCTCAATGTATAGAAGTACCCATTTCTCCTCTGTATGCTTGCGGATAGTCTTCATCAACAATTCATGATTGATTGTGTCAAAGAACTTACTTATGTCCATATCAAGCACCCAGGGAGTCACATAACAGCGCTCCTTAGCCTTGGCGATGGCGTGATGCGCTCCTTTGCCTGGACGATAGCCGTAGAAATCTTCCTTGAAGATAGGTTCGAGTATGGGAGTCAGTACTGATACTACTACCTGCTGCGCTATTCAATCTTCAATCGTTGGTATGCCTAAAGGGCGAGTACCACCATTGGACTTTGGCATTTCTACCAGCTTCACCGCTTTTGGAAAATAGCAACCAGAGCTCATGCGATTCCATATCTTATAAAGGTTCTTGGACATTTCTTTATCAAATGTCTTTTGGTCAACCTTGTCGATACCCGCACTACCCTTGTTTTCCTTGACCTTGTGGTAAGCTTCCCACACCAATCGGTTGTCTATTCCAAAAGGTTTTGCCTCGTTCATTGTTTCATCCTCAATTTCTTAAGTTGGACTTTAAATTTGGCTAAGTACGCTATCCCCTTCGCTCCATCCCCATTACAGAGACTTCAACACTACTACGAGGTAGTCCGCCACAGACATGGACATCGGTACTTTCTGCCTTGCGTGTCACAGCTCTCGGCATTTTCCCTTGGCATTCCACGCCTATTTCTCCTGTTCCTCTAAAGAGCCCATGTCAAGTTCATGCCACCTATACACCGCACACCCAGCAGACAGTAAACAGGTTTCCTCTGCCATTATCCCAAGATAATCATTAGACCTTGGGGCTGATGTAACTTGCAAACTTTGCTAACGATGCTTCATCAATGGTTCACTTGCGTTCATCTCCTTGACACATACCTTGCCAACCTTACGGAAAGCTTTCAATTGTTGTTCACTACTCATCTGTTTCCATCAGAGCAGCACAAAGTAGTTTGCAATCAGCACCTGCATACCGAATGCGATGGTTCTGCCACCATCTCCTTTAGAAGTTACGACAGAAATCCATCAAATATAGCCAATATCAGACTTCATTCTGTCTCAGGACACACAATGACGATGCAAAGATACGAATATTTTCCGAAACTTCCAAATTTTGGTGTGCGTAAACTCCCAATTTTCAGCAGAAGCCCGCTCGGCTTTCTTTCACATTTGCTAACTCATAGTTTTATCCCTGAAGAAACATAGTTTTCTGCTCCGAAAAACGTAGTTTCGCAGATTACTGTCTTTTTTCTAAATCACATTTCTGGGAGCGACACCGCTTCTCTGAGGCTCGCAGATGATGATTTCTGGGCACAAGCTCGTTAATCATAGAAGAACTAACAGATCTTGCAGGCTAACAACGAAATAGAGTTAGCTTACTGACAGAAGGTATTTAGCTTCTGACGGAAGGGCTTGCTTACTGCCTGAACAGACTTGCTCATTCTCGACTGAAATAGACTTAGATTACTCACGGCAGAAAATCGACTTTGATTACTGATTACGATTACAGTTCAATTTTCCGCAAGGTCATGTTCAGAAGAGATGGATAAACGGGAGAAGAAGTCGTTCTTTTCAAACATATAAATCAATTAAATCTGAAAGTCTAACATTAAAAATCATCAGAAACATGGAAATCATTTTGAAACGCATAGCAAAGCAAAAGACCTATACCATCGGCAGATTGTATATCGTGAATGCTGATGTGGAGCGTGAAATCCTACCAGGCAAGCGACTGGACGACAAGCGCATCATCCGCGCCAAAGTAGATAAGAGTCAGTTGACCCAGGAGCCGGAGGAAGTGGATGCCCGCCACAGTCGCATATCGGGCAAAGTGGCCCGCAAGGTGAAGGCAAGATGGCCATTCCCGAAGGTTCCTATCGTGTGCTCATCACCAAGTCGCCTCGCTTTAAGGCATGGATGCCTCTGCTGCAGGGAGTGAGTGCCCGACTTCGAAGGCATCCGCATTCATGCCAGCAACTATCCCGACGATACGCAGGGCTGCATCCTCGTGGGCGAAAACAGGTATGTAGGCATGGTGATAAACTCCGGCAGCTGGTACAACCGCCTCTACTGCCGCATCTCAGATGCTATAGATAGAAACGAGTCCGTCTGGATCACGATTATCTAATCCACCGAAAGATTCTTTAGGCACGGATGTTATTCATCCGATAAAAAAAATAAATACGATAAAAATAAACATTCCCCGTCAATAAATCCGATGGAAAAAGTAACATCCGTGCTTAAAAATAAAAATAATATTTGGTGATTTCACACAAAAACTATAACTTTGCAACAATAATTTATTAGAAAGTGACTTTGTGATAATGAAAAAACTATTCCTTAGTGCTGCTTTTCTGGCAGCATCGCTCGCATCTCAGGCACAACAAGCCCCATTGTGGATGCGCTACCCTGCCATCTCGCCTGATGGCAAAACCATCGTTTTCTCCTACAAGGGAGACATCTACAGCGTTCCTGCCACGGGCGGAGAAGCCAGACAGCTCACCACAAATGCTGCTCACGACTCCTACCCCATCTGGAGCCCTGACGGCAAGAAAATAGCCTTCGCTTCCAACCGCGAGGGAAGTTTCGACGTATATGTGATGTCTGCACACGGAGGCGCACCTACACGCATCACCACCAACAGTGAGCGCGAAATTCCTGTTGCCTTCAAGGACAACGACCACGTGCTCTTCTCTGCCAATATCATGCCTACCGCTGAGAGCAACCTCTTTGCCAGCCGGGAATTCTCGCAGGTTTACGAGGTAAGCACACAGGGCGGAAGACCGAAACTCTATTCCGTCATCCCGATGGAAGACATCAGCATCAACGCCAAGGGACAGGTGCTCTACCACGACTCCAAGGGATATGAAGACCAGTGGCGCAAACATCATACTTCGCCTATCACTCGCGACATCTGGATGCTCGACAACGGGAAATACCAGAAGATAACTGCCTTCAAGGGCGAAGACCGCACGCCTGTATGGGCTGCCGACGGTGAGAGCTTCTACTACCTGAGCGAGCAGGCAGGATCCTTCAACATCTATCATCGCAACATCGCTACCGGCAAGGACGTTCAGCTCACCCATGAGAAGAAGAATCCTATCCGATTCCTCACCTCCTCTGCCGACGGACTCCTCTGCTACGGCTACGACGGCGAAATCTACACCGTGAAGGAGGGAGCACAGCCACAGAAGGTGAACATCTCCATCACCGCCGACAATGATGAGCCAAGTCTCGTACGCCAGGTGCGCAGCTGGGGAGCCACAGAGATAGCCCTCTCGCCAGACGCCAAGGAAGTGGCTTTCGTGATGCACGGCGACGTATATGTGACATCCACCGAATACAAGACCACCAAGCGCATCACCGACACGCCGCAGCAGGAGCGCAACGTGAGCTTCTCGCCAGACGGCAGAAGTCTCGTCTATGCCTCTGAGCGCAACGGAGTATGGCAAATATATCAGGCAAAGATCAAGAACGAAAAGGAGAAGAACTTCACCTACTGCACGGATGTGGAGGAGGAGCAGCTCACCAAGACCAATATGACCTCGCAATATCCAGCCTACAGTCCTGACGGCAAGGAAGTGGCCTTCTATGAAGACCGTGCTACCCTGCGCATCATCAATCTGAAGACCAAGGATGTGCGCACCGTGCTCGATGGCAAGTACAACTACTCCTACTCCGATGGCGACATCTGGTTTGAGTGGAGTCCGGACAGCAAGTGGCTCCTCTGCAGCTACATAGGCAACGGCGGATGGAACAATACCGATATCGCACTGGTGAAAGCCGACGGCAAGGAGATGCACAACCTGACCAACAGTGGATATAGCGACAGCAACGGCAAGTGGGTGCTCGGCGGAAAGGCGATGCTTTTCGAAAGCGACCGTGCCGGTTATCGCAGTCATGGTTCATGGGGCGCAGAAAGCGATGCTTATCTCATGTTCTTCGACCTCGATGCCTACGACCGCTTCCGCATGAGCAAGGAGGAACTCGAACTCGCTGAGGCCAACAAGGACGAGAAGGAGAAGAAGGCCGACGAGAAGGAGGAGAAGAAGAAGAAAGACAAGAAAAAGAAAGAGGAGAAGACAGGCAAGATAGAGGTGGACAAGGTGAAACCGCTCGAACTGGACATCGACAACTGCCGCGACCGCATCGTACGACTCACCGTCAACTCATCCCACATGGGTGATGCCATCCTCGATACCAAGGGCGAGAAGATCTACTATCAGGCTTCTTTCGAAGGCGACTACGACCTGTGGTGCCACGACCTGAAGGAGAACAAGACCTCGCTGATGATGAAGGGCATCGGACAGGGCGGATTCGTAGCCGACAAGGAAGTGAAGAACCTCTATCTCTGCAACGGCAGCAATATCAAGAAGGTGGAACTCGGTTCGAGATCTACCAAGAATATCGACTTCGAGGCTCCGTTCAACTACAAGCCAGCCGAGGAGCGTCAGTATCTCTTCGACCACGTATGGAGACAGGTGGCTGACAAGTTCTACGACCCTAAGATGCAGGGCGTGGACTGGGAGTACTATCGCAAGGTGTATGAGAAGTACTTACCTTATATTAATAATAACTTCGACTTCGCTGAGATGTTGAGCGAGATGCTGGGCGAGCTGAATGCCAGCCATACCGGTTGCCGTTATTATGCCAGCGGAGCCACCCTCTCTACCGCAGCATTGGGCGTATTCCTCGACCCATCCTATGAGGGCGACGGACTGAAGATCAAGGAGATTATCAAGCGCGGTCCTTTTGCCGTGAAGAAGAACGAGGTGACTCCGGGCAGCATCATCGAGAAGATAGACGGCACCGACATCAAGGCAGGCGAAGACTACAATGCGCTGCTCGACGGAAAGGCAGGCAAGAACATCCGCCTCACCATCAAGAACGCCAAGGGCAAGCGCTTCGACCTCACCATCAAGGCCATCTCGCAGGGTGCCCAGCAGGAGCTGCTCTACAAGCGATGGGTGGATAGAAACCGTGCCATCGTGGACAGTGTTTCGCACGGCAGAATAGCCTATGTGCACGTGAAGGCGATGAACAGCGAGAGTTTCCGCACCGTGTATAGTGAACTGTTGAGCGAGAAGAACCGCACCAAGGATGCCGTCATCGTGGATGAGCGTCACAATGGTGGCGGCTGGTTGCACGACGACCTCTGCACCCTGCTCAGCGGCAAGCAGTATCAGGAATTTGTACCTCACGGCAAGGTGGTGGGCAAGGATCCATTCAACAAGTGGACCAAGCCATCCTGCGTTTTGATCTGCGAGGACGACTATAGCAACGGTCATGGTTTCCCTTGGGTATATAAGGAGTTGGGCATCGGCAAGCTGATTGGTGCGCCAGTGGCTGGTACGATGACTGCCGTATGGTGGGAGACCTTGATGGACCGCAGTCTGGTATTCGGTATCCCTCAGGTAGGTTGCCGTGACATGCGTGGCACCTTCGGCGAGAACACCACTCTCCAGCCAGACATCGAGGTATATAATTCTCCAGAGGATTACATCACCGGCCATGACACTCAGCTCATCAGAGCCGTAGAGGAAATGATGAAGAAGTAAGGAAGAGGAACTTCTTCCGTCGGAAAAAGTACCAAAAATAGGAATTATTCTGTTAAAACAAGGGGTAAAAACAGGAATTATTCCGTTAAAACAAGGGGTAAAAACAGGAATTATTCCGAAGAATATAATTCAAAAGAGCGTGGTCGCCAATCGGGCAATCACGCTCTTTTATTTCATTATTAACATAAAACATTATAACATATGAAGACTCTCCCATCAAAGAACCATCTCCTTGAAGAATCAAGAGGGAGAACACCCCCATGATATTGAGAGAGAAATCCTTATCTAATTTAGCAAACTTTCTTCTTACGCTCGCAAAAGCGCTCGCACTGCGCACAAATATCATATCCCAACATCGCCCCAAGGATGAAATCCTCCTCAGGCGAAAGCTGGCACAATGGTTTGGTGACAATCATACGGATAGCATCCAGACATTCCTTCTTACCAAAGAAGAGATTCAGACGGTCGTTGCCAACCGGCTGGATGATATAATCAATGTTCTGACGCTCTAATCTTGTTATGGCAAAAGACTCATATTTCTTGTTGAAGGTATATAACACCAGACGGCGCACGCCCTTCTTATATTCATATATATGATTCATCAGAACCTTCAAATCTACTGGTGTTGCGATTTCCTGCTGCATACTATCCGATTTTATCTGTTTTCAAATCAAGAATCATAGATTCCAATGATTTAAAATCCACGAACCAAAATGACTCAAGATTCTATAGTCAGAGATTTCAATGATTCCTGAAAAATTATTATTTTTAAATACTAAAGCGCTGGTTTGATAGCCTCAATCCAGGCATCGATGCGCTCCTCGGTCTTATCATCCTCGTTCACATCATCGAGAGCGAGTCCCAGGAACTTGTCTCCCTCCACAGCCTCACTATCATCAAAGGTATATCCGTCTGTAGAAACACCAGGCAGCACAGTAGCACCAGCCTCCACAGCAGCATCATAGAGTTCCTTCATACCGCCGCAGAAAGTGTCAGAATATGACTCGCTGTCGCCACAACCGAAGAGAGCCACAGTCTTGCCAGCCAATCCAGCACTCTTAAGCGTCTTCACGCCGTCATACCAGTCATCCTGCATCTCGCCTGCACCCCATGTAGAAGTACCGAGAAGGAGATTCTCGTGACTTGCGATAGTAGCCTCATCGATGTTAGCTACATCTACAGTTTCCACGCCCAACTTAGAGGCGATGGTTTCGGCTATCGACTGGCAAGAACCAGTGGAAGAGCCATAAATTACGATAGTTGTTTTCATTTGTCTTTATCTCTTTTAGTTACATTTATTTTCGGGTGCAAAGATACTGCCTTTTCCCTTTATCTGCAATACCTAAAAATGATGGTTTCGGGAAAATACCTAGATATGGGGATAGAAGAATAGTTTTAGGATGGTTTATCCTAAAAAATAGTATCTTCGCAGCAAATATATAATCAAAGAACAATGAAATGATATGAAACGAATAGAAAGAACGGAATATCTCAATAAGCAGATTGCTTTCAAAGACAAGTCTCTTATCAAAGTGAGCAGACAATATCGGCAACATCCTATCCACCAAGCGCATAGCCAACATCATGACTGCCGACGGAAGAAAAATAGACCAGAAAACCGTGGAACGATCTTACACTTGATGAAGACCCTACTGCCGATTACAACGGTATCAAGAGAATCAATGCCATAAGAGGCTGATGGGAGAAACAGAGTTGAACCAAAAGAAAGTTTGGAAGTGACCTCTATGAGGTCACTTCTTCGTTCTGTTGGGTGCTTTCAGCCAGATATTCTGAGTATATCGCATACCTCTCAGATAGTGACACCAAGAATAACTGAAAACCTTATTTCGCAACCAAGAATATTCGAAAAATACCCTGTTGACTGCTTTAACCCTGAATTGTCCAGAATATGCAGCAGGATTCTTCACTGTCCAATACCAACAGTTGTGTAGGTTGATTGTGTTACGAGACACCAATGGAGCCTCATGCATCTTAGCCTTGAACCCGTTTGATGTCACCGGAGCATCCGCCACATCATAATTCCACCGTGCTCTTCCACTTCCACCATCCAAGGATTTGTTTGTTATAGTCACATCAGAAACATTCATTGTATAGCTTTCGGATATTGAGCCTCCTGCACTAAATCCAGCACTTGGTCCAGAAGTATCAAGCCCGATATTACCTCCAAAATCAACACTATATCCCGAAGTTGTACTATACGAACCTTCAGAAGTCGCAGGTCTAGGATCATGCACAAAGACTTCAGTTGGTGAGAAGCTTCCACCGTTTGGTTTAAAGATTTCGTGGTCATTGTCAATCTCTCCCAAGTAAAAACCATAGCATGTACCCTTGTTTTCCTTCCATTTATCAGAAAGCATCATCGTCGAATTGTTTCCAAGGATTTCTTGATGTACCATATAGTAATCCATGTTTTGATCAAAAGAGTACACTGCATATATGGTATATGTTACTTGGTACAATGCGGAGCGACCTTTAGCCTTGTCATGCCCTGGATACGTCGGGTAATATATGTACGTAATTGTCTGCGCCTTTGTCATGGAATGAATATCGTTTGAGCCACCGTTGATATTGGGCTCGCTTACAACAGCTTGTTTTTCTATCCATGTGGCTACGGCATCTGCAAATAAACCATATGTGTAAGGCGTGTGCTCTTGGGAAAGATTGGCTTCTGCAAGCTCTGTCCTTGTGGTATCACCGTCCTCTGTGATTACCACTGACGATATTTGAGCCTCATCTGAGTCGTTCAGATCTTCGAGATGCATTTCTCCTCCCTTCTTATTGAAAGCATAAATATCATTGAAGTGCCCATTGCCATCATCGTCGTCATAGTCGTGCATAAGCGCATCTCCCAGTTTATATTTTTTTAGTCGTTCCATTGTGGCCTTCGACGGTTCAGTTATGGCTATTACGCCTCCTTTGTCATAAACCTGTTTCACTTTCTCCAACATATCGCCATCAATGGTCAAGGCGGTTTCGTTGTCGAGAACCACCACCCTCACGCTATTGTCATTTATTGACACGTTCTTTGTCAGGCGGTTTACAAGAGCAGAACCTGCTTCCTTAAAATTGTTACCCAACACTGCCGTTGGCAAATTGAGCTTAACGGAAAGTTGATCGGTCTTTGGCAGGACTTCTCCTATTGGTGCGTCAAGTTCTTCCCAAGATTCGCTATCATCAGAACATGAGCAACATAACGAAGTCAACATTACCAAACACAACACGGACTTTACAAAAAACTTCATTTTCATTCTTATATTATAGTTCATATTTTAAAGAATTAAATGATTAAAGAATTCACTGGCAGCCTTATCAAGATTTTCTGCCTATTTTAAGTTGAACGTAAATTTATTCTTATAGTCTCGATTCACACAGACCGTAGCCTTGCGCTGAGAAAGATTATACACCACCGACCACTGGGTATGGCTCGTAGGATTGCCCGGAGTTTCTGCCTGACTCACGCCATTGAGCAGATTCATGGCTCCTTCCTCAGACAACTGATTGTTGTTCTGCTTGATGACGAATTCCATCATGTCATAGCGGGTCTTGCCGTGGTTCGAGAGCTTCGGACCTTTATCAGAACATGCCATAGTTTCAGATACATAGAAGTTGCTGGCATAGCGCTTTTCTATCACCTCGCGGGTGTTTGGTAAAATGTCAGGATATTTAAAATAAGTCTTGCCATCCTCACCCGTATATTCATCGTCTATGTAAATCTTGCTCTGATGATCCTTGTCATACACGAATTCTACGATGGCATAACGGCCCGTGGCATCTGCCATGTAGAAATGATAGTTGCCGTCGTTATCCGGTATCCAGAGGTCATATCCGTCCAGAATCTTGAGAGCTTCATCCACAGTTCTGGCATGATCCAACATCATGCGCAAGGCAACGGTTGTAGTCAATTTCTTTCCCGTACTAGCCTGCTGGGTCGGTTTGCCGTCGAGATGGAGCACGGAAACGGCAAAGCCAGCCTCGTTCATACCGTCCATCAGGAGATATGGGAATGCCATGATATAGGATAGGTCTTGCGTCTTATTCTTCTCAAACTCAGCCTTGTTATATAGGATGTAATGCCAGAGATCCTGTCGGTAACCTATCCAGTAGGCATCCACCATACTGATGGATTTCAGTCCGCCTTTGGGTGCCGTACGAACCAGGGCAGCTGCTATCGGTTCGTTATCATGGGAGTAATCAAAGTTGCGCCCCATCAGATAATCGCCCGTATCGGGTGTCGTCACGGCAAAGGCACTGCAGCCTGCATCCAGCTTAACCCTTGCCTTGAGCCAGGATGGCGTCTTGTCGCAGAGGGTTTTCAATACGGCACCAATCAGATGGGTGTTGTCGGTGAGATTGAATCCTGATATGGTAGGGAGTTTATAATCCTCCGTATAGTCAAGATAGAAGAATCTTCCGTCTTTCAAGTCCTGGATAGACCTTACCATCTCCAGTTTCTTGGCATCGGTCAGCAGGCTGGCCGGTACGTCCTGATAGTGAGCCTGGTTGTATACTTCTTCAGGGTCATCATCGCTGCACGAAGACACCATAACCATGAAGAAGGTAAAGCAGAAAGTTAAGCATGCAAACATTAGCCACTGAATGCGCTTGCTGTTGAAAGTATTGTTTCTTTTCATAATTAGTGATATTTAAGAGATGAATGATTCATTTTATTTTTCGATGCAAAAGTAATGGAAAATAAGGTTCGATATGGGAAAAACTACCCTGAAAAATACTGATTTTTTAGGAAAACGGGAAAAAATAACCTCAAAAGCCGTCAAAATCCCGGTTTTTTATTATCTTTGCACGGTAATGCTAAGCAAAGCTAAGCAATGCAAGGTTATGCTAAGCAATTCATCTATCAATAATGAATATATCCCTACGGAGTATGAAAGCAAAGAACTCAATAAGAACCAAGTTACGCAGGTTGGAATTCTCCTTGCTGAAGAGGGAATCCAATTACCTCGATCGCCAGCGCCAGTGGCTTCTGGTATGTTTTGCCGTGATGCTTTATCTAGGCATCCTGTCTAATATCCTGGGGTTGTCGGGAGCCTTCGATCCATTTTTTACAGCATCTAACATCGTCTTTCTGGTAGTTGTGGTGTCCTCGTTCGCTGCCTATCTCTTGGGTAAGATAGGGGTGGTGAAAGGGATAACCTTCCTTGCAGTAGCAACCCAGGTTTTCATAGGCATGGATATTCTGTATAGTGCCTTCGTGCCTACATTGAAAGATAATACGATGGTAATTCTCATCAACATGCTCATTCTTGCCGGCAACATGTTTTTCTCGCTGGCAGCTTATCAGGCTCGTCTTACCCGCTGGCTGGTAGGCATAGCCTTGGGAGTTTATCTAGTCTGTGTGATAGTTACGGGCAATGAATCGCTGCGTAATTATTTCTTTATGATGCTGTTGATACTGCTGTTTATCAGTGTGCTGAGTCTGGGCATTGCCCGAAATGGCGAGTATCTGGTAAATGCCAATAAAATATTGCAGCGAGAAGAGGAGGAACTGCTCCAGGTGTTGAGAATCAACAAGAAGCAGATTAAGGCATACGTGGCATTGGCCAAGGAGCGGCATGATGTGAAGCAGACCGAGCATTTGCTGGATTTGCTGGGTGAGGCATCGCAGAAGAATGTGATAGATAATGTATTGCAGTATATTCAGACCCGGGAATTGAGCAAGCAGAATCTGGAGCGTGTTTTTCCGGAATTGAGTTCATCTGAGAGGGAAATCTGTTATCTCATCCTGCAGAATAAGAAGTTGAGTGAAATCGGTATCCTGCTCAATAAGACAGAATCCAATATCACCACCCAGCGTGGCAATATCCGAAAGAAGCTGGGGATGAATCCTTCTGATAATCTGCAGAAGGTATTGGAAAAGAGGATAAGGGAATGAAAGATTTTGCTGCGATAGATTTCGAAACGGCCAACCAGCAGCGTACAAGCGTCTGCTCGGTGGGCATTGTGATAGTGAGGGATGGCGAGATTGCAGACAGTTACTACAGCCTCATCAAGCCCGAACCGGAGTATTACTCTTATTGGAACACCCGGGTTCACGGGTTAACTCTTGAAGACACGATGAATGCGGATGTCTTCCCGAAAGTCTGGGCAGAAATAGCGCCCAAGATAGAAGGTCTGCCCCTGGTTGCCCACAACGCCCCCTTCGACGAAGGCTGCCTGAAGGCCGTATTCCAGATGTATCAGATGGAATATCCCGGCTACGAATTCCACTGCACCTGCCGTGCTTCCCGAAGAAAGCTGGGTTCTCTCCTCCCCAACCATCAGCTCCAGACCGTAGCCGCCTATTGCGGTTACGACCTCACCCAGCACCACAATGCCTTGGCAGATGCCGAAGCCTGTGCCTGGATAGCAAGAGAGCTGCTATAAATAACCACAAATTTCGTATGCTGCGAAAAAAATGTGGCAATATTGCCAAAAAATCTTCGCAAAGAGAATTAATAGTCTATATCTTGCCGATAAAGTATTAAAAAGCATAATTGCGGCAGAATATAAATTGGAAGGTTATAAGATGCCAAAGTCCTGGATGGAAGCGTTCTTCTTGCTTGAACAGTTGCTACAAGGCCAAGACAAGGGCGAACGGCAAGTCATATTCATTGACGAACTTCCATGGATGGATACCCCTCGTTCTGGATTTCTCCCAGCCTTCGAGAACTTCAGAAATGGCTGGTGTAGTGGTAGGGACAATATCATGCTTGTGGTTTGCGGTAGTGCTACTTCCTGGATTCTCAGTAATCTATCAAGAAGCAAAGGAGGACTCTACGGACGCTTGACTGCAGAAATCAAGTTCTCACCCTTCACCACCACTTTTTCCTTTACCTTTAGAAGCAATACTCATTCTTATTTTTCTTAACCCTTTACCCAAATCTACTCCTTGAAGAGGATTAGATTGAAGAGAATACAAAAAATCTTCGTAATCTTGCTTAATAGACTTACAGCGCTTACTTAATTTCTTCAATCTACGGACAAACTCAGGTGCAACCTCTATCCTATAACTCATTAAGCAAATCCTCCGCAGGAATAAAATCCATTTTTCCTTCGCGATGAAGCTTTAATTCCGTAAAGGCCTGATTGATACTCGCAAGGGCTTCTTCCTTAGCCTTTGCATTCTCCACGTCTCTTTTAGCTTGCGCCAATTTTTTAAGATAACGTGCAGCTTTTTCCAAATAGCTCTCGTCATTAGAAAGTACACCCAAGCTATTATAAATAATAGTCCTCTATCCCATTAGGATAGAAACGATCCACCTCTTGCTTGGACATAAGCTCCGTGCTCAGTCCCAAGGCATCTCCTACAGCTTGCCCGAAGATTGTGCCGAGGAATCTTTCTTTTATAGTTTCATTTTCCATATTTTTTCCATTCATACAACCAACAAATCGAAAAATCATCCATATCAATCACTCCTTGGTGATATAATCCCTTGAGATATTTCTCAAAAGCTAATTGAGTGTCAGATGCTTGAAGTATTTTTTCGATAACGTCGTGCTTAAAATTAAATCTCAATGTTTCTGCCGTTTTTAGTAATTGAGAATTACCAGACTGCTTTAGATATTCCTCTGCAAGTTCTTCGCCAAATTCCTTACAATGAGCTAACTCATACATCATTAAAATATAATGAGATAAAGCATCGCTGGCAGCAAAGACTACAGACGAATCATCTAACACAAATTCACCATGTTTAAAGCCTTCTTCTTCCAACGGGTCTTTACAACTAACCAATCTTGGAGGATTACAGAAATCTGCCAATTTCGTAAAACTATGTTCCAAAATACCAGTTTGAAAACTATAATGGAAAACAACACTATCACCATAAGCCATCCATTTTGCGACCTTTTCCTGAATCTTCCATGCAGCAGCAATAGTAGCGCACGAACCTTCGTTATAGAACTTATTCAGAAGAATGCCATCCCCTTGCTTTGCCTTTTCCTCATGCTCATTATAAAATGATTCCCAGATACTATCCACCCATTCGTCAAGTTCTGTAAAAGACGTGATAGGTTTATTCTTTGGTAACTGCTCTATGAGATATTGCGACCATTCATCAGCAAACAAGCCACAGCCTCCTGCCCCATCCGATACCGCTATGCAGGTATCAGATGAGAAGAAGGAATCTTCGTTTGCTACATGGTCATTCCATTTTGCTATGCTTATGCCTCTATTCATATATATTATAGGTTTTGATTAACGAGCATACTCGACAACGTACCAATCTTCATCATCTTGACCAATCGCTCCATACCGGTATTCACACCCATGGCATGATAACGGATGTCCGTTTGCTTATCACCAAAAATGGCACGAATCTGCTCATTATAATTTAGTGGCAAGAGACTCGACATATTATAAAGTTTCTCACCATATCCATTTCCGTTCAATTCATCTGCAGTTGCAGGGAATACTACTGATTCTGCATGTCCAGGTACAACGTGAATATTGAAGAATAATACATTACCATCATTGGTAAACATCGACTTCAACTGATTAGCAAGTTGTTGCATTTCATCATGTGAGGTGCCATTATACTCACCATCTGTGATATTGATAATTGTAGGAGGATAACAATCCTTGTCGTGATGGTCTTTCATCCAGTTTTCGAGCAAACCTTCTGCACGTTTGAAAGCTTTATCCATGTGTGTCCAACTACCATCATGGCGAGCTACCATCCATTGTTTCTTCTCTACTTCTTTGATGGTTATACCCTTACGGGTACGCACCTCTTCCTTTACCATTTTCTTTTGGTAAGGATTATCACGAATCTCTTCTGGAGTAACAAAGTCTCGTCCTTCAAGATTGCCATTCCAAGCACTATAAGCCTCAGTGCCATAACCTATCATGGCAATATCAAAGTAATGACGAGTCTCATTATTCTTCACACATCGCTCCACCAACTCGTTGATTTGAGCATTTACGATACGGGCTACGGCCTCAGATAAAGTCATATCCTCACCATTAAAGGTGGTAATTCTACGCATAGAAACACTCTGGTCCACCAGGAAGATGAATGCCGTAGGATGCTCACGGTCAACACGAGCCGTATATGCATTCTTACTCTGCAACATCTGTGGTTGGCTTGGAATTGGAATGCCAAAGTTGCCGATGTTCTTGATATACTTCAGAGGAATACTGTTCTTTACCAATATCTCCGCCTGATAAAATGGCTGCTCATCCACATCGAAATCGAAGTGATTACGAGCCTTGACAGTTTGGAAGTGAATCTTCTTGAAATCCTCCAGACTTCCACCCACATGAGCACCATTTCGCACAGCATTTCTGTCTGCATACTTGGTATCCTCATCATAAATCACCTCTGGGTCAATCTCCAGAATGACAGGATTAGAAATTCTATCTTCATTCATTGCCACATACATCATTGGATGGTTCATGGTAAAGCTGACACGAACATAATGTTCCAGATTATCACGCTTATCCAACGACCAGGATGGAGAACCTGGTCCTCCACCTCCTGGTTTAGGAATATTGATACCACGTTCCTCACAATCCTTCCAAGAATAGAGTCCTCCATTCTTGATAATATTCTCCAAGTTATCACGGTCTGTGAAGTGATAGAGCTTGGTGATATGATTTTGTTCGAGGATATTCTTAAAATCCTCCCAGTTACTTCTTCTGTTCATTGTTTTGTCCTCCAATAATATATGTATGTTAGAATAACGATAGTTGCTTTGGTTCTATTGTCTGCGGTTTCCACTTTTTATCACTAAAAGGATATAGACCTTCTACGTATGCCTTGATTAGAAAAGCATGCGAAAGAGGCTTCTTCGGGTCATCCACATCACAATTTGTATTATAATCCAAAAGTACGATGGTCTTAGTCTGGCTAGCCTCTCGTAATCTTTCTATAATACTTTGAACCTTATGTTCAAGAACCCACTTGTAAGTAGGAATATAAATCAGCTTTCGAGCCTCAATATATCCGAGCAGTTCTGTTCCGTTTACTCCTTTGCGATGTCCAAGAGGCTTTCCAAACTTGCGAACAGTTCTCTTGATATTCTTCATCGACTCATTCTTAAACATTTTCATATCTACATCAGCCGATTCAAATACCTTTAACCCTTGCCACACAACCTCAACACATGTAGCTGTAACACCCTCGCTAAATGGCACAGGTATGCCACCATGAGGATAAAATGGGCTCAACTTTATCAAGTCATCTTCAGCATGACTCGTTACATCCGCAATTATTGCATCGGGATATTTCTTTAAGATATTCTCCCGCTTCTTTCGCTTTGATTCAATTTGTATCATAAAAAAATATCCTCCCCAAACAAATACTCCAACTTATTTTGCAATTTTTCATTATCAAAAAAATTGCCATTAAAAGCTCCTTGGCCAATAAAAACAACCTTATCAGATATTGAGATATCACCCAATTCACATAAAGCAAAGGCTTCCTTACCAATTTCAATCAAAGAATTAGGCAAACTAATTTTTGACAAATTCCAACATACCCGAAACGCTTCGTTTCCAACATAAATCAACCCATTAGAAAAATATATATATTCTAACTCCAAGCAACCTGAAAATGCTTCATTACCTATATATATGACACTCTTCGGAACATAAATCTGTCTTAAATTATCACAATCCAAGAATGCAGCATCAGAAACCACCAATAATCCTTCAGAAAAAGAAACATCACGTAATTTTGAACACCCAACAAATGCCTCTTTTCCTATAACCTGAACCGACCCAGGAATAACTAAATGCTCTAACTCTGAGCATACTGCAAACGATGATTTTCCTATTATACGCAAACTTTCTGGAAAAATTATTTCCTTCAAGTTTAAGTTGCAAGAAAATGCCTCAGATGAAATAAATATTGTTCCTTCTTTTATTTTATATGAAACCAAATCATCAGGGGCATTCAGTAAAATTTTTCCATTGGTACTATATTTTACTCCAAACTCATCTATTATAAAATCATCTGTACAAAGCTCCCAATATCTTGGAATCTCCATCTCCCACCAAAGTTTTAAAACACAATAAAATTTTTCTAAGACTTCGTTATAATTCGTACTTACACAAGAACTGACAAACAACAAAAATGCAGAATGACTAAAAGCAGTTTCAAAACTATCCAACAAACTATCCATCAACCAACTATCTTTAGGAGAAAGATAATCCGAATTAGCAAACAATAGTCTTCCACAACTACCATATCTGTCATACAAAGACACATCCTTAGACATTGCGTATAATGATAGTAACATACTCGCTAATGCAAAGTCATCAATGGTTTCATCGAAATCCTCAATATTTCGTAAAGGATGAGAAAAATCCTTTGTTCCTATTGTTGGCGACTTTTGGCCTTTCATTGCAGGAACAAACATGCCATCATAATCCACCAAAGTCAAACTTCCATCAGGGCGAACCATGATATTGTCAGGTTTAATGTCTCCATGTGCAAATGGTTGAGAACGAAGCCACGATACGAGACGACAGAAAGCCTTATATAGTGCAGTTATAGCATAACCATTTTGATAATTTTCTGCAATGTAAGTCTCCATTGTTTCACCATCAATCCAATCCATCAGAAGAACAGGAAACTCATCCTCCTCACAACTGCTATCTACGAAAATTTCTTTATCTAAATACTTTACAGAAGTAATATAAGAGGAATCTACGAACTCCAACTCATCTGCAATCTGGCGATAAGCCTCGGCTCTACCTTCTTGTTCTTCAGTAAAGCACTTTAAGGCATAGCATTTCCCTGTCTGTTCATCTTTCATTTTGAACACGACGGCAAAGGCACCACTGCTACGATATGGTTCACCATGATCATCTAGCACTGGTACCAAGTGAGCCAACTTATCAAGATTATCACTAGCATCTTGAATAGCACTCACATATTCCGATATTAATGGATATTGCATAATCTACTGTTTAAATTCTAATACTTGTTCTTTGTATATATTCAATGCATCTAGATTTGTTATACACCACTTTTCTGCATCCAATTTGTGCTCATCTATAAACTTACCAATAGTCTTTTCATCAGAATCATCATAAGCACTTGCAAACCATAATACTTTATTTATATCATTTTTATATAGAATCTCTTCCAGATACGGAATGTCTATGGGAGAAAAAGAAAAACCCAATATATAAATTTTTCTCACATCTTTCAATGACTCAAAGAACCTATAGTTTTGCCTTATAATCTCAGACACATTCTTTTTCATCCTTGACAATTGACGTGCTGATGTTTCTATAATAGATTCCATTGTTGGTTCATCTACATTTGCATCTAACCATTCTTCGGTTTGTTCAACCGTTAAACCTGACGGTATCTGCTTAGGCTTACCCTTCAATGAATCATAAATTTCACTAGTATTTTTACCATGTCCCCAAACAAATTCCGAATCATCACTACTACCATGAATATGACATATCTGTTCACTTGGTATATTATAAACATCTTCTAGCGTTTTGGTATAATTAAACATCAAAAAATAACATTCATCCTTATTTTCAATCCTCAATTTACCACAATTCGGCTTATTTAGACTATTTATCCAAACCTTGAGAGATTGCCCTATACATTCAATTAGATTATCAATATCAAGTTTAACTTGTATGGAAGCTCTATGATTATCTTCATCTCTAAAATCTTCACTTCCATAAATAGGACCAAAGTCTTGACGCATACTATTAATGTAATCAAAACTAATTGCAGATAAATGCTGTTCAAAACTATTCCACCATTCATCATCTTCATCTATTGACTCATAAAGATGACATAGCTTATCATAAAGGTCAAAATCATTTTCTTTCAACCATTCACGATAATCACTATAACGGCTTTTAATGCCATGATGGATGTCGAATCCATTGCCTATTACATATAAGTTCCTCATAACTATCATTTTTTTAATTCTAACAGCAACAAAATTACAATATTTATAAAGAACGCTGATAATTTCTGAAATTATTTAAGCAACTTAAACGTTCCTAACTTTCTTTTCCTTTATTGTACCTTCTCAAACAGCATTAACTTCATCACAAACAGCACCTTCAAATCCTTCACCATTAACTTTAGATGCAAGAATTGCCACTATAGGTTCACTTCATTATATTCAATTTTGTTACTTAATACTGCACAGAGCATTATTTACTCAACTTTAAACCGAGTCAAAGAGTCTTTTGCTTGACTATTACCTTGATCAGCAGACTTGCAATACCATTTAAACGCCTCTTTATAACTTTGAGCTACACCTTGGCCATTATCATAACAAACACCTAAATTAAACTGAGCATCAGCATCACCTTGGTCAGCAGACTTGCGATACCATTTGACGGCATCCTCATAACTTTGAGGTACACCTAGACCATTATTATAACAAACACCTAAATTAAACTGAGCAGCAGCATTACCTTGATCGGCTGATTTGCGATACCATTTGACGGCTTCTTCGTAACTTTGAGCTACACCTTGACCATTCTTATAACAAACACCTAAATTACATTGAGCAGCAGCATTACCTTGATCGGCTGATTTGCGATACCATTTGACGGCTTTTTCGTAACTTTGAGCTACACCACGACCATTATTATAACAAACACCTAAACATTTTTGAGCTACAGCATTACCTTGGTCAGCAGACTTGCGATACCATTTGACGGCATCCTCATAACTTTGAGGAACACCTAGACCATTATCATAACAAACACCTAAATTACATTGAGCAGCAGCATTACCTTGGTCAGCAGACTTGCGATACCATTTGACGGCTTCTTCGTAACT
>ERZ1026882.223-NODE-223-length-40318-cov-5.248168_pt1 | contig 40318 bp, 29 predicted proteins | sample MGYA00380171_ERZ1026882 | MGnify/ENA primary metagenome ERZ1026882 (study PRJEB33269, sample SAMEA4719807) | human gut metagenome | biome: human-associated habitat; feature: organic feature; material: feces | place: Cameroon | collected 2013-10 ...
GTATACGCCTTGCCGGGGCGCGGAGACGACAGCCGTTCGCAGGGTTGCAACCACCTTATAAGGGAGGGCGTTGCGGAGATAATAGACTCTCTTGATGGGCTGAATGTGCAGCTTGGCCTTTGTGAAAAGGGACGGGGGTGCGGAGGAATGCAGGGCTGTTGTCGGATTGTTCGAGGTGACCTGACGGAGAGATATTCACGGACACTTCCGGAAGACAAGATTGCAGCCATGACAGCAGTCTTGCTGAAAGTCAGGGAAAGGCGCGGAATCGATTTTGACGGGCTGTGTGACGCGACCGGGCTGCCCTACAGGAGCGTTGCTGAAGTAGTTGCCCTGCTGGAAAACGACGGGATGATAAGTGTTGACCTGCTGCGCCGCTGTTCAATACGGGGATAGGCAAATTTAAAAGAAATGAGAAAGATGATGTAGGTTATTTTTTGAAGGTTTCTTAAATTTGCAGCGCTATGCTGAATTTTATAGATACACACACTCATCTTTATGATGCCGCATACGGGGGAGACGGAGTTGGAGCCGTGAGGAGGGCGATTGAGTCCGGGGTTACGAAAATTGTGATGCCGGACACTGACGAGACAGTGAGGGACGCGATGTTTGCGCTCTGCGGGGAATTTCCTGAGAACGCCTTTCCTTGCCTGGGACTGCACCCTACTGAGTTCAAGGACAATTGGCGGGAGGAACTTGAGATGTTGGACGGGTATGTAGGCAGGAAAGTGGTTGCGATAGGCGAAATAGGAATTGACCTTCATTGGCGCAGCGACAATCTGGATGCTCAGATTGAGGTCTTCCGCTATCAGCTGGATATGGCCCTGAGACTGAATCTACCGGTCATAATCCACAACAGAGAAGCCACGGGGCAGATTTTCCGCGTACTGGAGGATTTTCGCGGAAGGGGACTTCGGGGAGTTTTTCATGCCTTCAGCGGAAGCGCTGAGACATTCAGGGAGATGGACCGTTATGGGGATTGGATGGTCGGAATCGGCGGCGTTCTCACATTCAAAAAAGCCTCGATTGCCGAGACTGTGAAGACAATTCCGCTCGAACGCATAGTGCTTGAGACAGATTCTCCATATCTTACGCCGGCACCATATCGCGGAATGCGGAACGAAAGTGCATATATCCTGATAATAGCGGATAAACTGTCTTCTCTGAAGGGCGTCCCTCTCGAAGACGTCGCGTGCGTGACGACGGAAAACGCCGAACGGCTCTTCGGAATATAGGCATTTCCATTTGCGACGTAATTCGTAAAGCTCATAATCATAATAAATATGAAGAAGGGAAAGTCATCCATACTTATAATCTACACCGGAGGAACGATAGGAATGAAGTCGGATCCGACGGACAATACGCTCAAGCCGTTCAACTTCAGACAGATATTGGACGAAGTTCCTGAACTCGCGAAGTTTGCCTGCCGGATAGACTCATATTCCTTCAGCCCGATAATCGACTCTTCTGACGTTGAACCGTCGATGTGGCTGAAACTTGCGGATCTTATAGATGACAAGTATGACGAATACGACGGTTTTGTAATTCTTCACGGCACCGACACGATGTCCTACTCGGCGTCTGCGCTCAGCTTTATGATAGAGGGACTTACCAAGCCTGTCATATTCACCGGAAGCCAGCTGCCTATCGGAGTGCCGAGAACGGACGGAAAAGAAAACCTCATATCAGCAGTGGAGATCGCTTCCGCGAGAGACGCCGACGGTCACGCTATAGTGCCGGAGGTCTGCGTCTATTTTGACAATCTCCTGATGAGGGGTAACCGCACGACAAAAATGAGCTCGGATAACTTCAAGGCATTCTGCAGTGAGAACCTTCCACCGCTTGCCGAGGCCGGAATCAACATACGCTATAATTCCCGTCTGATTCTGAAACCTTCTGACTGGAATGCACGTCCGGTTTTTCACAAAAGGCTCGACACGAGAGTTTCCATTCTGAAAATTCATCCCGGAATTACGGTGCAGGTGGTAAGAAACATTCTGTGCGGTGCGGAGACGCGGGCCGTCATCATCGAGACCTACGGATCCGGCAATGCTCCGTCTGCAGAGTGGTTCCTCTCTGTGGTGCGGGAGGCGCATTCGATGGGAAAGGTACTCCTTAACGTGACGCAGTGCCCTTCCGGGTCGGTGAACATGGACCTGTATGCTACGGGGAAGTGCCTGAAGGAAGCGGGAGCCCGAAACGGTTATGACAGCACGACCGAGAGTGCGCTGGCCAAACTCTTTGTCCTGCTCGGGGAGAATTCCGACAATGCCGAAGTGGAGGAATCGCTGGAAAGTAGCCTTCGTGGAGAGATTACGCTGTGATGCCGGCTATTGCCGTAAATTGCGATTGCTTTTTGATTCTGCAGGCCCAAATATCGTGTAAATATTTTTTTGTATGATTTTTTATTGCTAAATTGCACCGATTTTTAAGGTTTTGGCAGTGCGGCGACGCGTTGCGTGAATCGGGGAAATTACATATTTTAACGAAAAACAAACAATTTAATAGTATTAATTATCAAAAAACAGTTATGAAAAAAATTTTCATGTTTTTGGCAGCTATTGGCTTGATGGCCTTTTCTGCACAGTTCGCATCAGCTCAGGATCAGGCAGCTGACGCTGCATCTACCGAAGAGGTTGCCGCAGCTCCGACTCAGGTGACTTCTCTCGCTGAATTGACTGCAGCCCAGGAAGAAGTTCCTCTTCACCAGGCAATCAAGACCAAATTCATTGAAGGTGGTCCTGAGTTTATGGCAGCCATCATTCTCTGTCTTATCCTCGGTCTTGCAATCGCAATCGAGCGTATCCTCTACCTCGCATTCTCAAAGACCAACACCAAGAAGCTTCTTGAGGGCATCGAGAAGGCTCTCGAGGATGGTGGCGTTGAGGCAGCCAAGGACCTTTGCCGCAACACACGCGGTCCGGTAGCAAGCATCTTCTACCAGGGTTTCCTCCGTATGGATCAGGGAATTGAGGTTGTCGAGAAGACGGTCGTTTCCTACGGTTCTGTTCAGATGAGCCTTATGGAGAATGGTTTGAGCTGGATTTCACTCTTCATCGCGATTGCCCCTTCTCTCGGATTCCTCGGTACCGTCATCGGTATGATCCAGGCATTCGATGCAATTCAGGCAGCTGGTGACATTTCTCCTAACATCGTCGCTGGAGGTATGAAGGTCGCCCTCATCACAACTGTCGGCGGTTTGATCGTAGCTATGATTCTCCAGGTATTCTACAACTACATTCTTGCTCAGATTGAGAAGCGCACCATTGAGATGGAAGACGCATCAATCAGCCTCGTGGACATCTTGGTTAAATATCAGAACAAATAAATCAGAATAAAATGTACGCAAAAATCATAAAAATCGTAGAGTGGGTTCTCCTCGCAATCGGCGTTCTTCTGGCTGTATTCGGTTTCGTTTACGGTTTCGTGTCGAACGACGGTCTCGCGACTGACATCCTGCTTTACTGCGCGTATGCTCTGGTTGTCGTGGCTATCCTCGCCGTTATCTGCCTCGGACTCTACTTCACGATAAAGCAGAACCCGAAGGGACTCATCAAGATGGGTGTCGGCTTGGTTGTCGCTGCGGTAATCGTCGGCATAGCGTACCTGTTGGCTCCGGGAACGGAGGCTGTCGGCACGAGCGTCCAGACTTCTGCCGGGATGCTTAAGTTTACCGACACAATTCTTAATGTCACCTATCTCTGCTGCGGTGCCGCTGTTGTGGCAATTCTTGTAGGAACGGTGGTTAACACAGTACGTAACAAATAATTACAACTATGGCCAGCAAAAAGACTCCAGAAATAAATTCAAGCTCCACGGCGGACATCGCGTTCCTGCTGCTGTGCTACTTCCTGATGACCACGACAATGAATCAGGATTCCGGACTGCAGCGCCGCCTCCCGCCTATGCCTGCGGAGAACCAGAAGGCAGAGGACCAGAAGGTCAATCGACGCAACATCATCATTGTGAAGATCAACTCTGCGGACAGGCTTTTCGCCGGAAATGAAGCAATGGAAGTCAGCCAGCTGAAAGACAAGATCAAGGAATTCCTTACCAACCCGACCGACGACCCGAAGTTGCCGGAGAAGAAAATCAAGGACATCGAGGGATATGGCGAATACCCTGTTTCCGAAGGTGTGATTTCTCTTCAGAACGACCGCGGTACAAGCTATCAGGCCTATATTGCGGTTCAGAACGAGCTGGTGAAGGCAATCAACGAGATTCGTAACGATTTCTCCCGCGCAAACTACGGCAAGCCTTACGATAGGCTCACCGAGGATCAGCAGAAAATCGTGCGTGAAGCGGTGCCTCAGAAGATTTCCGAGGCGGAGCCTAAGGATGTTTCAAAAAGATAGGAGAGAAGGATATGTCAAAATTTAGAAAAGACGGTAAGAAAACGACGCCGATGGCCAGCACGTCATCAACGTCAGATATCGTGTTCATGTTCCTATTCTTCTTCATGGTGACGACCAACCTCCGCAAGACGGAGAACAAGGTCATCGTGAAACTTCCGGAGGCTTCCGAGGTTGTGAAACTGGAAAGAAAGGACCTCGCATCCTATATTAATATAGGTACGCCGGTGAAGCATCTCCAGTCGCAGTTCGGTACCGACTCACGAATCCAGCTTAACGATTCCTTCAAAACCGTGGACGACATTCGTGACTTCATCGCTTCGGAGCGTGACTCCAAGAGTGAGGCCGACAGGGCGTTCATGACGGTTGCCATCAGAGCTGACGAGAACACGACAATGGGTATTGTAACGGATGTGAAGCAGGAACTCAGAAGGTGCTCCGCGCTGAAGATCATGTATTCGGCAAGAAAGGCTGAGAAATAGACAGTACTTTAAATGCAGAAGGGATGTCCTGAGAGAAAAACGATTGGGACATCCTTTTTTTAGTAATCATCAAACAATGAACAAAAGAAAAGTATCAATAATCATTGCCGCGGTGCTCATTGCAGCGGCAACTGTCGCCACCGTTTTCTCGCTGAAGAAGCAGCGCACGGAGAGCGTTCCGAAATATGTTTTTCTCTTTATCGGGGATGGAATGGGACTTGCCCATGTGGCTGCCACGGATTCTTTCCTTGCCTATCAGGACTCGTGCTATGGAGGTGGTTACCTCACATTCACCCAGTTCCCGGTTGTCGGTCTGACCCGAACCTACTGCGCCGACAGTGGCGTGACTGACTCGGCGGCGGCGGGCTCCGCAATTTCATGCGGACAGAAGACGAATACCGGACGCATTGGCACAGCCATCGACGGGTCTCCGATGAGATCGGTGGCATACGAGCTCAAGGACGCCGGCTATCAGATCGGGATCATGTCCGATGGGCCTGTAAACCATGCAACTCCGGCGGTTTTCTATGCACACGTCGACAAGCGCAACCAGTATTTTGAGATAGCACAGGAAATTTCCACCTGTGGATTTGACTTTCTTGGCGGCTCTGAACTCATTGATCGTTACGGAAAGAAGCACGATAAGGAAGACGTAGTGAAGCTCATTGAGGCGGACGGCAATACGCAGGTCTGCTTCGGTCTTGATGCACTGACCGCCTCGACAGCCCGCACAAAGGTGCTTCTCCCACCAGCTCCTGAGGAGACATCCGACTTCGATGCTGCCGACCAGAACAAGAACTACGACCTCAGCATGTCCGGAGAGGGAATGCAGGCACCGGATTTCGTCAAGGCCTGCCTTGGTGTCCTTGATGAAGACAAGCCGTTCTTCATCATGTGCGAGCAAGGCTACATCGACTGGGCATCGCACAGTAACCGCACAATGCGCGTGATAGAGAGCGTCAAACTGCTCGACAAGGCAGTTGCCGAGGCTTATGCTTTCTATCTCAAGCATCCGGACGAGACTCTTATACTCGTCACGGCCGACCACGAGACCGGAGGATTCACATTCGGAACAAAAAGCTACAGAACCAACTGGGCTGTCCTTGACAAGTATTGGGAGGGATGCTCTCATGATGACTCGACTCTGACAGACGAGGCTAACCGTGAACTCAACATGCAGGGACATGTCAACTGGGGTACTCATGGTCACACCGGATGTCCGGTTCCTATCTATGCGATTGGAAAGAATGCGGAGAAGTTCACCGGATTCTACGAGAACTCGCAGATTAAGGAGAGGATACTCTGCACCCGGAAATAATCCTGAAAAGGGAGGCTGTCTTTGAAAAAAGTCAAAACAGCCTCTCTTTTTTTTGAAAAAGTAGTGCGGGATAGAAGCTGTTTAAATTTTTTGTTCTGTTATTTTGAGATGTCCTTTTGAGTCAGATTTTATCGTTTTGAGAGGAGTTTAGCGGTGCTAAATGACGAGCAAAATGAGAAAATATGGCCAAAAAGACACCAAAAGAACGAACATAAAATAAATGTGAGAAAAATTTAAACAGATTCTTAGTATCTTTGTAAGATTTTTAGTCTGACCGGAGAATGGCCGGACATAATATTTACGGAAATGGAAAAAATCATCAGAACCAAGGTCAAGGATTTGCTTGCAAGCGAGCCCGGCAAAACTGTTCTGGCAAAAGGATGGGTCAGGACAAAGAGAGGAAACAAGAAAATCAACTTCATCGCTCTTAACGACGGGTCCACGATAAATAATATTCAGATTGTCGTCGATCTCGCGGCTTTTGACGAGAATCTTCTCAAGAGGATTACGACGGGCGCGTGCATCGGAGTGACAGGCGAACTTGTCGCTTCGCTTGGCAGCGGTCAGGCCGTTGAGATTCAGGCGAAGGAAATTGAGCTTTACGGCGAGGCGGATCCGGATACCTATCCGCTTCAGAAGAAGGGACATTCCCTTGAGTTCCTCCGCGAAATCGCTCATCTCCGTCCAAGGACCAACACTTTCGGCGCGGTTCTGAGAATACGTCACGCGATGGCCTACGCCATCCACAACTACTTCAACAGCAAGGGCTTTGTCTATCTCCACACTCCGCTCATCACGGCCTCTGACTGCGAGGGAGCCGGCCAGATGTTTCAGGTGACGACCCTTGACATGGATAACCCTCCGCGCACTCCGGACGGAAAGGTTGACTATAGTCAGGACTTTTTCGGACGCCACACCAGCCTCACCGTCAGCGGACAGCTTGAAGGCGAGCTCGGAGCGATGGCTCTCGGAGAGGTCTATACTTTTGGACCGACGTTCCGTGCCGAGAACTCCAACACTCCGCGTCACCTTGCCGAGTTCTGGATGATTGAGCCGGAGATGGCGTTCTATGACGTGAACGACAACATGGATTTGGCGGAGGACTTCATCAAGTCTCTGATTCAGTATGCCCTCGACCACTGTATGGATGACCTCAAGTTCTTGAATGACATGTATGACAAGGAACTCATCGAAAGGCTCCAGAACGTTGTCAAGACAGATTTCGTGCGCCTCACCTACACCGAGGGAATAAAGATTCTCGAAGAGTCCGGCGAGAAATTCGAGTTCCCTGTCTATTGGGGTGTGGACTTGCAGTCAGAGCATGAGAGATATCTTGTGGAGAAACATTTCGGCAGGCCGGTTATCCTTACGGACTATCCTAAGGACATCAAGGCATTCTACATGAAGCAGAACGAGGACGGGAAGACCGTTCGCGGAATGGACGTTCTCTTCCCGAAGATCGGCGAAATCATCGGTGGCTCGGAGAGGGAGGCGTCGCTTGAGAAACTTAATGCCCGCATCGACGAGCTCGGGATGAGCCGCGAGTCGCTTGAGTGGTATCTTGACACGCGCCGTTTCGGGTCGGCTCCTCACAGCGGATTCGGACTCGGCTTCGAGAGACTGCTTCTTTTCGTGACGGGCATGGCCAACATCCGGGATGTGATTCCGTTCCCAAGAACTCCGAAAAACGCTGAGTATTAGAATAATACAACACAAAACGCATAGATATGTTGATAATCGGAATTGCCGGGGGATCCGGTTCGGGAAAGACAACGGTGGTGAAGGCACTCACGGATCAGTTGAAAGAGAGGGTCGTGGTAATCCCTCAGGACTCCTACTACAAGGATTCCAGCCATCTTCCGATGGAGGAGCGCCAGAAGGTGAACTTCGACCATCCGGACTCAATTGACTTTGACCTTCTTGTCCGTCATCTTAAGGAGCTCAAGGCCGGCAGGTCTATCGAACAGCCGGTCTATTCCTACATCACCTGCTCGCGGAGCAAGACCGAGACCATCACCGTAAACCCGGCGGAGGTCATAATTGTGGAGGGCATTCTGATTTTCTGCTGTGCCGAACTCAGGAATCAGATGGACATCAAGATTTTCGTCGATGCCGACGATGACGACAGACTGATGCGCGTGATGGCACGGGACATCATCGAACGCGGAAAGACCGTGGAGACCGTGATTCAGCGCTATTCGCGCACGGTAAAGCCGATGTTCCTCCAATTCATCGAGCCGAGCAAGAGGTATGCCGACGTGATTATCCCGCAGGGAGGTCACAACAAGGTGGCAATCGACGTTATCGCTGCGACAATCGAGAAATCGCTCAATTCCAGTCATTAACAGGAGGCCTGCCATGCGACGGATAAATTCGGAGGACAAGGCAGGGTTATACATCACCGTGATATTCCATCTCACGGTGATTATTGTTTTGCTTGCTGTGCAGATTGGCTCGCAGCTGAAGGAAGACACGAGTTTTCTGATGGATTTCTCCAAACAGGAAGAGACAGAGAGGCTGGAAAAGGAGGCGGACTTCAAGGAAAGCATCAGCCGCCGTCTGGACGAGCTTATCAGCGGCAGTTCTGCCGGTACGCCGGTGCGTAATGTCACCGTTGACCGCAGCGCCCCTCTGAAGGACGACCGCAACACGGATGCCGAGGAACTTTACCGTGAGAACGAACGGCTGCAGCGTGACCTCAAGGGACTGGACTCCCGTCAGGAAGATGCCAGGGATGAGACTGTGGATATGGGAAGGACAAACCCGCGTGAGGAGAGAAAGAAGGACAACCGGCAGTATTCCGGGCCGTCGGTGCTCAGCTGGACGCTTGACGGACGCAAGGCCAGTACGCTCCCTATTCCTGCCTACAAGTGCTACAATGGCGGGGACGTGACAGTGCTCATAAAGGTCAACAACAGCGGCACCGTTGTCAGTGCAAAGGTCGTGGAGGCTGTTTCAAGCCCTGACGAGTGCCTGCGCAAGTCTGCAATCAGGGCGGCACGCACCTCGCGTTTCAGCGCATCGGCCTCCGCTCCGGCCTCGCAAGTGGGAGAAATAACCTACCGCTTTGTTGCCCAGTAGGGCCGGCGTCGGGGCGGTTAATTCTTTTTTCTTAACTTTGCCGTCTATGATCAGTGGATTCATATCTCGCAGGATTCAGTTCAGAGGGCGGATGGCTTCGGTTTGCGTGGCCGTCAGCTTCCTTGTGATGATTGTGGCGGTGGCGGTGTCTTCCGGTTTCCGGAGCGAAATTCGCGACGGGCTGAGTGAACTTTGCGGGGATGTGACCCTCACGCCTCTGAACCAGGACTATATGGGAGAGTCCGAGCCGATTCCTTCCGGACCGGCGTTTCTGCCTGCTGTTATGGAACTTGACTGCGTGAAATCCGTCAGGGGAACAATTGTCCGTGCCGGAATAGTCAAGGAGGGCGATCTGATTCATGGAGTGCTCTTCAAGGGCGTTGAGGACTATAGGAAGAACGACTCGTCGTCTCTCTCCGTTTCGGTGCCGTCACAGCTTGCATCCATGCTGAAAATCGGCGTGGGTGAGGACATTGCGGCGTATTTTGTCGGGGAGAAGGTCATAGCCAGAAAGTTTAGGGTGGAGTCGGTCTATGACGGAATCCTGTCTTCGGAGGACAAGCTGATTGTCTATACGGATTTGCAGACCATGCGCCGGATTAACGGATGGAAGGGAAACGATGTTTCTGCCCTTGAGGTGTCGCTGAAGGAAGGCTGCCGCAGCGAGGAGAGTATACGCCAGGCGGCGATTGACATAGGCGCCGAGGTGTTCGCGCATTCTTCCGGGGACGAGCCGACTGTAATCGTGAGTTCGGTGGTGCAGAGTTACCCTCAGCTGTTCGACTGGCTGAATCTCATCGACTTCAATGTGCTTGTAGTGCTGGTCCTGATGACAATAGTTGCCGGATTCAACATGATTTCGGGGCTGCTGATACTCCTGTTCGAGAATGTGCCTACCATCGGGCTGCTGAAGGCTCTCGGAATGAAAGATCGCGGGATTGCGGCGATATTCCTCCGGAGTTCTGCGGTGCTTGTCGGCAAGGGGATGGCTGTGGGAAATGTGGCTGCGCTCGGACTGTGCCTGATTCAGAAATACACCCGCCTTCTGAAACTCAGTCCCGAGAACTACTTTGTCTCGTTTGTCCCTATCCACATAGACTGGCTCCAGATTCTCGTGGCGGACGCGCTTTCCTTTGCCGTCATAATGCTCCTTCTTCTCCTCCCGTCAATGTTCATCTCCCGCATCGACCCTGCCCGCACCATGAGGGTGGAATAATAATAAGCATCCTGTCAGTTCACCCGGAGATCGCGGACGCAGCGGACCTTTAATGCTTGTTCGTTATTTACTGTGACAACAGTGCTTACGATAAAACCAAATTTTTCTGTGTGCTTTATATTGTTTCCCAATGGGCCGAAAGACCAATATGTTCTTGTCATCGTGTGACAGTCTTCACCGGAGGCCATATAGTAGCGCATTATGGCGGCCTCGGTCTGGTTTGGAGTGCGGTAGCCTTCAGGGCAGTATGGATTGCCGTTACCCTCTGCTACACTTTTGTCAACTGCAGCGTTATAATCCTTGAAAAGAGGATTCTCGCTTCTTGTGGATTGCGTCGGATAGCTCTCAAATTTTTTGTAGAGCCTGTTCTCCTGCGATGTCTCGTCTGCAAAAATCAATTCCTTCGATGTGTAGTAGCGAAGCGCCTGCTCGTTGAGGTGGGTGCAAGTGAAGACATAACTCCCGTCGGAGCGTTTTTCTGCCTTGATGTAGTCGTCAGGCTCCTTGTCAATCGCGTAGGTTTCATCCTCATTGCCGTCAATGTATCCGAGGTTTCGGACGCAACGGATGGAAGAACCTCGAATGCAACCACTATAACCGTGATAGAAATGTCCTGTCGAAGTTCCTTCCTCCGCCCATAGGATAGTCGGCTGATTGCTGTTTTTAATTTCTGTGCCGTTTGTGGCACCACTTTCTCTCGGGTCGTCAGCTCCGAAACAAGTTGATGACACAATGTGCTGCTGCCACACTGTGTAGTCAGACGATTTTCTGTCCTCCGGACTCTTGTTGTAGAGTTTTGTGTTTGTGTTCAGAATGCCGTCGCCGACATACATTCCCAGGAGCTGGTTGATGGATGCAAGATACCATCTGACTTCGCTGCGGTCGATTTTTCCGTCGCCGTTGTTGTCACGGTTGCGGGTGAGGCAAGAGTATCGCATATAGGCATATTCGTCCAGGAGTTGAGGCGTGTCATTAGGAACTTCATAGTTCATATATTTGCTCCAGTTGCCACCACTGAAACTGTTGTCGTTTACTCCTTCAGGGCTGAGATCCCACTCCTTGCAAGAGTTGAAAAGCCCGTTGAAAGCCTTGTTGTTACCTCGTTTGTCAACAGTTGAGCCGTCTGCACTCCAATATTTGTCCCATCTTCCATCATACTCATCGGTATTCTCAACACCCCAGGCCGTCTGAAGGACGGTGTAGCTGAGGTCAGTGTTGTAGATACACTGGATTGAACGCTGCTGTATGGTCACAACAGAGCCTGTGGTGCTGGACTCTCCGTCCTTGCTTTTTTCCGAGTTACAGAGAATGTGCAGCTTGCGGTCGTCCTTGTTCACAAAACTCTTCCACAGGTCGGACGAACGCTGACCATTGATTGGATTCTCGTTGTAGTAGTACTCGTCCACGAAAACCGTGAGGCAGATATTCGGGAGACTGAGGTCGGTTGCGTCTTTATGGTCAAATGCGCTGGTGGCAGGGTTTACGAGATATTTGTTCACCTCGTCCTTGATGAATTTGCAGAGCTCCTTCACATCCATAATACCGTCGTTGTGGTAGCCTGCGAGTCCGGCTGTGCCGTCATCCTCCTTGTTCTGCTCCGCTGTGCAGAATGTATTGGAACTGTGAAACTGACGCGGAGTGTACTTGCGTCTCTTGTCTTTGAAATAGTTGCCATCGCCGTCCTGTTTGTTCAGACGGAAGTGCACCCATTGGTAGTCCAGACCGCTAGTGATGTCCACTCCACCCTCCTGAGACGGCTCTCCCTCTCCGAATGGGGTTTTCACCGCCCAGGTGAGTTCGTCCACAATGCAGTTTTCCTTTGTTATGTTGCCGTGTTTGAAGAAATTGTTGAGGTGGAAACTGATAGTCTTCGAAACATAGTGGCAGTCGCAGATGGCGATTTCTTCCTTTGCAATCGAAATCTGTCCGCTTGCACCAGGTTGGTTTTCAATCACATCCGAAACGGCACCTTTGCTTGTTTCCACCTCCACGCGGATGCTGTTCACTCCGTTCACCGTCACAGTGTAGGTGTAGGATGTGTTTCTTTCGGTGTTGAAATTGTCAAATGCACTGTAACTGTCCTTTCCATCGCCTTGATTGCCGGTGTCGTTGTTGATGATTGCGTTCCAGTCGCCAAGGTGGATGATGTACTGAACATCTCCTCCGAGAACATTGCCTGCCTCATCGTTTTCAAGCGCCATCTCCACATATCCCGTCACAACCACGTAGGTTGAGAAATCGTTGGCATATTCAAACTCCCTCATCGTGCGGGTATATTCCACTCCGTCAAGAGAATAGCTCACCTCACATTTCCTGTTCTTTCCGTCATTTTCCTTTAGGTCGCGGGAACGGTCCTGATATTTCAAAGGAGCCTTTTTCGGCACCTGGCAGTTTTCAAGCATATAGAACGAGAACTCAGACTGTCCTGTCTGCGGGAAATCCTCGAAATTCACAAAATCCGTATCGAAATAGTCTTTCGCATATTTCGAATACTCGCCCTCCGGCGTGTTCGGGTCTACATTGACAAAATCCTGTCCCTTCAGATCACTTGTTCCTCTTTGGTCGTAGCTCAACATATATGAGGTCCTCGGAACGTTCACCACCTTCCACTGTCTCGCCTCAAAATTTTTGATGACCTGTCCATTCTCGTCCGGACGGCTGCCCTGTTTGAAAATGAAACGTACCTTGGCATCAATGCGTTTGAGGAGCATCATTTCGTTTATGACTGTGCGGACGGTGTTGTTGCTGTTTTCGTTGTTTATGACCGTCACTCCGCTGAGTTTTCCGGTCATCGGGAAATATCCGTTGCGGTTGGTGATTCTCTGGTTGAGGTAGGCGTTGAACTTCCTGAGGTCGTTTTCATTGTGGATGGTCGCGCTCAGAAGGTTTGAGGAAACCTTCACCATATCGGAGTCGAGGTTTGTGAGGACATAGACCGTCATGCCATCTCCCGCCGCAGTCTTCACCACCAGACCTCCGGTGGTTTTGCCATCGTTTGTGGTAGCATTGCTCACCCACCAGCAATTCTCTGTGGCTGTGGAAACAAATTCCTGTGTCTTGAGATTGCGGGTGTCGAAATATTCGCCGGAAACCTTGTTGCCGGCAGCATCGAAGATGAAGACATAGAGGTTGAAAATGCGGCTTTCAGATTTGGTGTCGAGAGTCGCACGGGTCTGAACGCATACATTGTCCTGCGGGCCGAAATTCAGCTGCAAGAGTCCCTCGCCGAAGGTTGTGCCGCCCTGTGGGGCGAAATCTTCCTTGACACAGGAGCAGAGGCAGAGAAGTGCCGCCGCAAGAGATAGAAAAGTATGAATTATCTTTTTTGTCATATTATTTCTAATCAAAGGTTGTTTCGCTGTCTTTTCCGCTCCAGCCTTCCACTTCGAACTTAAACTCTCCCATCTCCCTGTTGTAGAATATGTTGACCGTCACGGTGATGTGTTCGTTGCGGTCGATTCTTTCCAGTTTGTTGTGTGCTCCGTATTTGTCCACATAGTGGATTGGGCGAGCCTCGCGCGGAATTTCGCGCAGGGCATTTACGAAATATGGCTCGTTTATGCTGCTTTCGTCGAGAAGCCTGAGATACCACTGGGCGTTAATGCCCGTGTTATTACGTTCTACTGACAGTTTGTCCGTGCCGTATGTTATGTAATACGTCCCCAACCACCCGCGGTATCCAAAAAGAAACTTGCCGGCATTGTTGGTGATAGTGAAGGCTTTTGCTTTACTTGCATCCGCTGTCATGTTCAGATCCTCATCAAGATAATTCCCAGTCTTGACATTCTTCAGCTTTGCAGAACTTGAATTTCCGACAAATTCCCAAAGATAGTTCGGGGTGTCTTTGAAATACTCCAATTCGGCATCTTCGGTGAATTCTCGTGTTGTCCCGACGCCACTTCCCGTATCCCCGATGTAGCGTGTGGATGACTCAACGGAGCGTATCAGATACTTATTCCCACTCACATCTCCCAAGGTGCTCAGGTTGTTGCCGAAATTATACTGCGTCCTATAGGCAATGGAAATATCCTCATCCCTCACCGCCGCGTCATAAATCCCGCCGAGCAAATCGAAAGTAATCCCGTTCGCTGCGGTGGAAGCATCGATCTCATAGAGGTAGCTGTCGTAAACTTCCTTGGTCTCGTAAGGCGCGATTGTCGTAATGCCGGTGAGTTCTTTGAAGGAGAGATTGGTCACAGTCGGAGGCACGGAGCCGTCGAGCGGCTCGAAAAGATAGCCTGTCGAAGGATTGTTTTGGGAAAGTCCCACCGAGCCGATTGCAATCTTGCTGTCTCCGATGTTGTTGCGGATTCTGATGCTGAGCCTGCCTACACAGCGTTGGAGATGCGCCTCGACATAATTTTCTCCAACAGTGATTTCCTGGTGAATCACCGCAGAGCAAGGCATACCGGCTTCCTCCGTGAAGGCCGGAGCGCTGCCGTCGCTGATTGGCGGGAGCAGTTTTCTCTTGAAACCATCGTCAATCTTGCTGCCGGTTACGTAACTGTCAAGATCTTTGCAGTTTGCAAGTATGCAGAGAGTGTAGACTCCTCGCTTTATGTTCTTGATTGTGGCTTCTCCGGACGCCACGTTGATATTATCCGCACTATAGAACCTCATCACATTGTCGTCTGCGTCAATCAGCCACAGGCGGCCCGTCTTGATGATGTCTCCTTCCTGCGCTGTGCCGGCCTTTGTGGTGCCCGCCGTGCTGAAACTGATGTGCAGGTTGCCCTCGCCTTCGCCGTAAACGGGCTTGTCTTTGGCGGGGGTGTCCTTTGCGCAGGAAATGGCCGACAATGCGAGAAATGCCGCAGCCAAAGTCTTGAATATGATTTTTCCGCCCATTTCTCTAAAGTTTAATGTCTATGTTTGACTGAATTTCTGTCCAATCCTGAATGTCCACGCTGACTTTGATTTCGGTGCCGTACATTTTCAGGGTGTAGGTGTAGATTTTCCCGCTTTCGAGCGTTTCTGTCGGAAGTTTTGCGCGGTGGAGCACTGTAGAGCCGAGTTTTGTCTTGAAATTGACGTATGTGTCTCCGATTGGGGATGAAAGCTGCTGTGGGATGATGAGTGCCGCTCCGTCAGTGATTGTCTCTCCTGTGGTGTCGGCCGGAGTTTCGGAAAAATAGATGTTTGCGGGTTTGTTGTCAGCTCCTCCGAATGCTGTGGACCCGGTCCATTGGAACTGGGGATTGCGGTCGTCGAAGGTGTTGTCGCTCATGATCCAGCGGATGGTATTCACATCGCTCACTGTTTCGGTGATTCCGTAGAAAAGCTGTCCCTGGGGATATATTCCCGTGATGTAGAATTCTGTCAGCTCATCGTCCGGCTTTTCGTCGGAGTTTTCGTTGAATTTGAGTTTGAAGCGAAGGCCCGCAAGTGCGTGTTTGAACTCGAGCGTTACTCTGCCGACGCCTTCCGTGATGGGGCGGCGTGTGGCATAAGCAACCATGAGGTCGTAGTCGTCGGTGCTGCTGGAGTACTCTGTGGAGATGAGGTTTGCGGATGAATTCGGCTGAATTTCAGTCTCGTATGGCCAGATTGCGCGGAAACGGTAGTACATCGCCCTTTCCCATTTCTGTTTTGGGCTGTAGGTCCAATAGTTTCCGGAAGCCGGTCTGTCAGATTCGTAATCCTCCGAAAAGTCGTCCCACGCCCATTTAACCTCCTGGGCTTTTGAACTTCCGAAGACAGGGCTAAATCCGTTCTGGTCATCGATTGACTTGTAGCCGAAGACTCCGAAGGATTTGCTGTGGAGTGCCTCCGGGGTGGTGATTAGTTTTGCCGTGTAGGATGCAGCCCTTGTCCTTGCGACGCTGCCTGATGAGGCCTGTCGGGCTGTCTGATCCTCAACCTGTTGAGGCTCTCCGTTGAAGCCTATCCACTGGCTTTGGCCGGACTGCGGTGTCTGCTTGTTGCATCCCGTGGCGAACACAAAAACTACGGCAGACAAAAGTGTCGCCACAATTTCGCTCCGGCGGAAGACCCGGAATATATTTGTGCAATTATTCATCTATTCGTCCGTTATGCAGGAGTCTATCGTAAGACTCAAATTTTGTGATACTTTGAAACTGTAGATTCTCTTCTTTCCCACCGCCCAGTTGAGATTTCTCTCTATCTCGACATCGATATCCCTGATCTCACCGCCCGTTCCGGAGTCGAAATTGTAGCGGAGGGTGATTCGGGGCTTGAGGTTTTGGGGAATCATCCTAAGAACTGTGCCCAGCGCCTGTTCGTTTTCGTCCAGAACCAGATTGCCTTCGAATACAGTCACTTCTCTCTGTCTCGTGCCCGGAGTCCATTCAGGCTGCGGGAGTGAGTGAAAATCGCCTTCTGTGGCAACATCGCTGAGAGTTAGTCTTGTGATGCTGAGTTTTATGTCGTCGCTCGCCACAGATTTCGCCCTAAACTCCACTTCGCAGAGTGCGTTGCGAAAGACTATTCCTGTTGAAACGTCGCCGGTGGGCTTGCGGGAGTCGGTGAGAGTGGCAAATTCGAGCCGGGGAACATTGTCGGAAAGAGGATTGCCTGCGTTGAAGCCCTTGACAGTGATGCCTTCTTCCCGTGTGAAACCGGCATCTGCATCGGCAGGGGAGAGGGCGAAGAAACTCATTCTCTCATTCCTTGAACACCACAGATGGTCTTCGGCGCTTTTCCAGATTCCGTCGGAGTGGAAGTAGTTTTCTCCCTCCAGCATAGTTTTCGCTCCTTTGAAATCGTCATTCCAATTCTTGTCCTGCGGGAGAGCATAGCCCCAGACTTTGAAAGCCCCCATCTCTTCGGAGTTTGACGGACTATTTGTGGAAGGATTATTTGTGGAAGAACTCTTTGTGGAATTGGCCCTTAGCGCCTTGAAACTGATGATGCGTTCGGCGTCGTAGCCGTTGATTTTGTTGACGCAGGAAACAGCCGCAAACGCAGTCGCCGCAGCCACAATCATACATCTGATTTCCCGTTTCAACATATTCATTTGTTCATTTTTCTGTTTTCCTCCCGTCGGTCTCATTCTTTTGGGAGAGGGTTTATGGTCGCACACCGATGTTCACGTCCGAATCGGGGTTGAATCCCCAGAGGCCCGGTGTGGCGTCGAATTCGATGTAACTGTCTTCAGTACCCACCGTTATGAGGTAGCTGATGTATTTGCCGCTCTGCCAGGCGGAAAGACTGGTCTGGGTGCCGTTGTAGATGTAGCCGGAGAGAGTCTTTTCCGGTTCTGTACCCCTCTGGCAGACCAATGTGATTTTCTGTTTTCCGTTGGAGAGATACTGCGGAAGCATCATTGTCTCCGGGAATATTTCCCTGTTTTCACCGAAGGCGAGTTCGATTGAGAGGCCTGCGTGGTTGTAGGACTGGGCGTTGCTTTGTGTCGTCCATTTGTCGGTGAGGTAGTTGCCGTTGGTGTAGATGTCGTCGAGTCTGACGGATTTCACAACCCATTTGGCTTCTCCGGCTTTTTGCTCGGTTGCGAGTGTCGCGAGGAACTTGACTTTGCAGAGCGCGTGACGGAAATTTGTCTTCACTCCGCCGAGGGTGGTTTCCCTCTCGACATCGGTTGTCTGGGCGAGGAGAATGTCGGTGCAGTGGTCGGTGGCGATGGTGGCGTCACTTCCGTAGCCCGGAGTGGCACTCATCTGCCATCCGTTAATCTCGAATCCCTTTTCTTTGCTGATATTGGGTGCCTTGACTGTGCCCGTGGCGTCGCTCGGGCTCACGGGAGACCAACTGAAGAAAGTGAGTTTACCCGTTATTGGCCAAGTATATATATTGCCGCTTTTCCACGCCTTCCAGATTCCCTCTTTGTGGGAAATCTCCTCTTCCGGGATGTAGAGAAGGGCTTCTGCACTGTTCCTGCTCCAACTCTTTCCTTTCGGGAGAAACCAGGCTGTGGAACAGAAGGTGGATGTGGTCGGGAATGCGGAGACGGTCGCCTTGGTCTCGGTCTTGACCGGGACGAGCTCGTAGTGAATCTGTCCCTTTTTTGTATCTTCTACAGGAGTGACTTCGATTTTTGCGCACGAAAGCGCCGTGCAAAGCGAAAGAATGGCCGCTCCGCAAAGGGCTGCTGTCGGGCGAAAATGTGCTCCGGACGAAGATATGATGGATTTACGTTTCATTTGCATTGAACCCGTGGGCGGTATCACCCGCCCGCAGGTTGGTTGTTCCTTTGGGGAATTACTGGATAGTTACGTCAGCGGCAGTTGCATCCTCCCACTTTTCAACAGCAGGGTCCCAAGTAATTTCGTTGAGAGCGAATGTGATGTTGAATGTGTATTTCTTGCCCATTGCCCACTCAGCAAATTTGTCTTTGATGCTAAATTCTTTTACGCAGTTTTCTACAACAGTGCCGGTTCCGACTGTGGTTGTGACTGTGTATTTAACCTGAATCTGTGCAGTCGCGTCTGCGAAAGTCTGAGGCATATAGATGACAACGTCCTCCGCGGCAACGGCAGCAGCTGTTGTTGTAATCTCTTGAACTGCATTAGTGTAAACCTGGTCGTGTTTAACTGTGCCGGGAGTGAAAGCCTCTGTAGGAAGCTGGCCGTATGAGCCATAGGTTGCTACATTGAGGAAATTGATTTCCTTAAGTTCGAACTTCTTGTCCGCATAGTCAGCAGCCTTTTTCACAGTGCAGGCAACTCTGGAAAGTTTGTGCTTGAAAAGAGTAGGAACTCCGTTGAAAACATATTGGTTTTCATTTGCTGTCTTGTCTGCAGCGATGTCTGCAACGAGGAAGTCGGTGTTCTTATTGGCCGCAAGATCAATAGCTCCATTAATTCCGTGAGTGTTGGTACAGTTGAAATGGGAGTCTGTTCCTGCGAGGTTAAGGTCACCTTTGTTCAGAGAGTAAGCAAGGAAGGTGAGTGAACCACCGTCTTTTGGCCAGTAGTATGACTTGTTTTTATCTTTCCAAGTGCCATCCTTGTGTGAGATTGTGCTGTTCACGATGTATGGCTGAGATGTAGCTGAGTTAGCGGCCCAAGTCTGATCTTTCGGTAGATAGAATGCCCAAGACGCGAAAACATTGTCTGTGGAGAAGTTCTCCTGATGAGTTGTGTCAAGAGCTTTCGTCTTAGGGGCAACGTTGTAGGCGATTTCCGTGTTCTCTTGTGAGAGGACCGGAGTCACCTCGTTTTTTGCGCAAGCTGCAAGTGCTGCGGCTGCTGCGAGAATAAAAAAGTACTTTTTCATGATGTTTAAAATATTAAAAATTGTTGTTAATTGTTTTCTTTTGAGTGTCCGTCATCATATTTCAATTTCCCGTTGCTCCTCATCCCATCCGTCGACTATCGGGTCGAATGCGCCTCCGCTGCTTGCCGGCGGATCAATCTTGATGGTTTCTTCGAGCAGCAGCCAATGGTGTTTGATTGCGTTCTCGCTGAGGAAGAGCCGTGAAATGTCGAAGGTCTTCTGGAGCGTCTTTCCGTCGACGGTCTTGATGTCGAATGTGACGCTGAGACTGTTGTTTGAGTCGGGTACACGTCCGAAAGTGTTGAAAACCGTGCAAATCACCGGCGTACCCTTGTCATCGCTCTTTTGGAGTGGGAACCAGATTCCAACCTCCGGCTCGTTCTCCCTTGTGTTTGTCGCAATCCTGTTTGCTCCCACCATTCCGGACAGCATCGCCTGCGCTCCGGAAATGTACTGCGCTCCGTCCACCTTAATCTGGAGATACCAGCTTTCCACCACCGAGGATGCTTCTGCCTTCACTGTGTAGAGTTCGTCGTGCCAAGGGATTTGCTCGCTCTCTTTGCTTGCCACGACAAGATGGTCGGGCTGTTGGAGAATTTCTGTTCCCTTTTCATCGGCCTTGGTGTGGAAGCGGCTGCGGACCGCGGACTCGACAGGTTCGGTGTAGGCACGGGCGCTTTCCCAATTTTCGAGGCCGCCGATGAGAGTCGCCTCTGTTCCGAAGTCGTAGGCAAGCATCCTGTAATTGCCCGGAAGAATGGAAATTGTGCCGTTCAGGCTTCTGCTTCCGTCTTCTTCGGTGCCGATGTTGGTGATGAAGGTCTCGGCTGCGAGAACTTCTGTTGCCTTGTCATAAAAGAGCACGTGCATCGCTGTCGGGGCGATTTGCTGAAGAGGGAGTTTCGGATTGTAGATGTCGCAGGTTACATTGTGGATGTCCTTCACGTTCACTTTCACCTTCACGAGAGTCTTCTCGGACGGGTCTTCAAGTGGGCGGCGGTGACATCCGGATGCGACACACAGTATAGATAGTACACACAGCGCACACAGCACTGCCAGAGCCACGTTTGCCGCGCCTCCTGCAATAGAGCGTATGTGTCTGCGAATCATCATAATCATTTGTGTGAATCCTTTCCGATTGGGATGACTAGCGAAATCTTCGCTTTTGTCGGGCCGAACCAGGAGAAAACTCCCGTCTTGTACTTGTCGATGTAGAGGTGTTCGTAGTTCGGATCCGGCTGGTAGTGGCGGTAGTCGCTTCGGAGGAATCCTGCTGAAATCGAGAACTCCATATTCATCCATTTGCAGACAGGAAGGGCATATCCGTAGCTGAGTCCTGCCGACCAGTATTCACCCTGATAGCAGAGCTTCGTGTCCCACTGGAAGTCGTATTTTCCTGCCATTCCGTACACTCCGAGGAAGTGTCCGCTGAGGTAGTCTTTTTTGTCGCTGCGTTTGAACCACCAGCGTGGCTCTATTCCCATTGTCCACATCTGGAAGCAATATTTCTTTTTGTTCGGGCCCCAACTCCACCAAGGGAAGATGTCTTCCACGAGGATGGAGAAATGTTTGCCGATCGGGAATTCGATTTCGGCATTGACAGCCGTGACGGCGTCGAGAAGGAGGTTGGTCTTGAGGGCCGGATACCAATATTTCCGTCCTTTCGGAGCCTTCATCAACTGCGGATTGAGTGGTGTCGGAGCGAGAAGGGCGTTTGGTATGAGTTCGTCTTCGCTTGGAAGTATCTCTCTTTCAACGGGGTCGAAACCCTCATAACTCTCGAGGATGTCCTCGCTCAAATGAGGGAAGGCCGGAATGGGCACAGGAACGCTCTCCCAGACGCATACCCAGGTGGCGAGTCGGAGTTTCGGCATAAGGTGGATGCGCATCCATTTCCAGCTGATGCCTCCGTCGAGTTGCTGCAGACGCCACTCTCTCGTTGCGTCGGAGATTCTCTTGTCGTCGAGTATGGAAATGACCCTGTCCCTGTCCCCACGGTGGTAATCCTTTTCGACGGCCTCGCGCAATCCGTCCCAGTTTTCTGCCACAGGGTGCAACGAAATGCCGTTTTTCCCGAGCTTACTGTCTTTAGGGAGATTTTTCAGAATGAAGCGTCTGGCCGCTTTTGCACGGGCGGAAGCGAGATTGGCGTTGTGCTCGTAGACGCCTTCAGGGGATGCGTAGGAGTAGATGGTGATGCTGTCAATCTGCGGGGAAAGCTGCAGATGACGGACTATCTGTTCGATGTTTTCGGAATTGTTGAGGTAGCTTCGGTCGATGTCGACCTCGTTCCACCGGTAGTAGAGTTTGTAGGTGTGAACCTGACTGTCGGACGTTGTGGATATGGATGCGACTTTTCCGCGTGAAGTTCCATCCTGGGCGGATGCCTCACCGGAATATGTCAGCAAAACAGCGAGAAGGAAAGAATACACAAGCTTTCTCATAGCCACACTACACACTACACAAACATTTCTTCAAAACGCCGCAAAATTAAGACTAATTTTTAACCTGTCAAAACATTTGGACGAAAATTTGGGGGGGGGTACTTAAATGTTTGATTTATAGTTATTTGTGAATAAAGGACAAGTTGGAGGCATTTGGAGTTTTTTAAAACTGTGCGTTAAGAGAAAGCACTGAGTCCGGACGTCCCTGATATGGAAAACTTGCTGTTGGAAAATCGTGCAAATTGACTAAATTTGGCGTGTCTTTCATTTTATGTACGTCCCGTGTACGGAGACAGACTCGGGGAGGAAAGAAAACCGCAGAAATTTAATGACACGATGAAATTGATATTGAAGTCTCTAGTGATTTCTTTGCTGATGGTCTCGTGCGGAAGGTCTGGCGCGAGGCTGGAGGGGCTTGATGCTGCGATTGCACGACAGAACGAGTACCGCGATTCCGTGGAGCGGCGCATAGCTGTGCTTGGGCAGGTGTTCGTGGCTGCCCCGACTGACTCGCTCAGATGGGAGACTGCGCGTAAAATCTACCTGTGCAGCAATCACTACAGCCGCGACACAGTGTTCCGCTACCAGCGTCTGATGGAAGAACTTGCCTCCGACAGCCGTCAGGAACTGTTCTCTCGTATGGCCAAGGTCCGCATTCTCTTGGACAAGAACGAGAACGCCCTTGCCGAGCGGATGTTTCTCGACACCGACACTTCCGCCATGAAAGGAGGTCCGCTCCTGCTGGACTGGCTCAGTTGTCGTATAGTGCTCTACACTGAACTTGCCTCTGATGCCGTTCCGGGGTCGGCTGACGTCGACCGCTATGAGAAAATCGTGGCACAGACTCGCCTGCGCTATCTCGGAATTGACTCCACCTCCTTCTACGCCCGAAGGGTGAAGGCGCAGCTGCTTCGTGACAACGGTGAGACGGACGCTGCGCTCAAAGCTTTCGGACGGCTCTACAATGAAGAGAATACACATCACTACAAGGCGTCCGCAGCCTACAGCATCGCCAAGATATACGAGGCGGCCGGTGAGGAGGAACTGCGCTTCGACTATCTGGTGCGTAGTGCCGAGCAGGACTTCATGGCCGCGGAGAGGGGATATATGTCTTTGTATGAACTTGCACTGATGCTATATGATCGCAGGCAGTACCGAAAGGCGGAACAGTACATCAGTCAGAACCTTATGGATGTCACGGCGGGCAACTTCAGCAAGCGTTTGCTCAACACCGGAAAGGCCAAGCTCATCATCACTGAGACCTCGCGCCGGGTTGAGAGAACGCGCTTTATATGGCTTACTGTCGGTGTCTGCTTCATCTCGCTGCTGCTGATAGTCATCTTCATACTCTTCCGGCGAGGGCTCAGTCTTCAGCGCGGCCTTGAAGACACAAACCGGAAGCTCATCGACGCGAACAAAATCAAGAACGGATATGTGTTCCGCTACATGGAACTGTCACTCCACTACATCGACCGCATAGGGGAGACCCGCAATGAGTTGCGCGCCCTCGGAAAGTCCGATGGGTTTGACGCCATGATGAAGGCTCTGCGTTCCCCGTCTGTCTTGTATGGCGAGTATGAGGACTACTATCGCATATTTGACGAGACTTTCCTTGGGCTTTATCCGGACTTCGTTGAACGGGTCAATGAACTCCTTGCCGAAGACAGCCGTTTCTCGCTTGAAGACGGAAGGCGGCTGCCCAAGGAACTGCGCATACTCGCGGCCATCCGAATCGGCATCACCGAGAGTGGAAAGATTGCCAAATTCCTCAAATGCTCGCCCAATACGGTCTACACCTACCGTACCCGGCTGAAGCGTTCCGCTCTTTGTCCGAAGGACGAATTTGAGGCGAAAATCGCGATGATATAGCATATAATTACCTATATGTATCTATATTTCGGCTGCACCGCAGGTGCGGCCTCTTTGAGGATATATCCGTTGGTAATCAATAAGTTATAGTTGATTTAACGAAATTGTAACATCATTTTAATCTATATTTGACTGTGCCCCTATGTCTTTTTTCTTTAGAATTGTCCAATTTTGCAAAGAACTAATAACAAAGTCTTATGAAGATTAGACTAATCATAGCGACGTTAACCGCGCTTCTTCTTCCGGCACTCTCGTTCACGACGGTGGCACAGGATGACGGAGCGCGTTTTTCTGTCTCGGGGACCGTTGTCGATGACGGCGGAGAACCCCTTTCCGGCGCTTTTGTGATGGTTGTCGGCACGTCAAACGGCACGACCACCGACGCTAAGGGCCAGTTTACCATTAATAATGTGTCTGCGGGAGATGCTCTCGAGGTCCAGTTTCTCGGATTCGCGAACAGCCGCGTTAATGCCGCAAAGGGCAAGAGCATCACAGTGGCGATGTTTCCAGACAGCAACCTTACCTTGAACGAGGCAGTGACCATTGCCTACGGCTCGGTGCGTCGACAGGACCTTACAGGTTCCGTCACCAACGTGAAGATGTCCGACATCAAGGACGCGCCTGTCCTTTCAGTTGACCAGGCCCTTCAGGGACGCATCGCGGGAGCGGACATTATGTCGACTTCCGGCGAACCGGGAGCGGCGACTTCTATCCGCATCCGAGGGACGCGTTCGATTATCGCCTCCAACGAGCCGCTTATCGTTGTCGACGGTGTGATGGATGCTGTTTCCGACCTCGGAGACCTCAATTCCGCCGACATCGAGTCCATCTCGGTCCTGAAAGACGCATCCTCGACGGCTATTTATGGTTCCAAGGGTTCAAATGGTGTCATTATCGTCACCACCAGGCAGGGAATCACCGGAGACCGTCCGCGCATCACCTTCAAGGCGGAGGCCGGAATCAGCCAACTCCCTAAAGGGCTGGATCTTATGAAGGCGTATGAATATGCCCAGTACCGCAACGATATTGCATATTTCACGTCCTCAAACGAGGATGCCGTTGACGGTGCCCCACTCTCGAAATATCCCTACAAGAACCCGCTCTCGCTCGGGGAGGGCACGGACTGGATTCATGAAATCATGCGGACTGCCGTCTATCAGAACTACAACCTCTCCGTCAGCGGAGGCTCCAAGGGTGGCAACTACTACGCCTCTTTCGGCTACAACGACACACAGGGTATAGTGAAGAATACGGGTCAGAAGCGCTACACCGGACGAATCAATCTCGACCGCCAGCTCTACAAATGGCTGAAGGTCGGCTATAAGGGCTCGTTCACCTATCGCCATCAGGACAAGAACGTCGCGTCCCTCGGAGGCACGAGCATCCGCTCCACGATGTACCTCAGTCCGCTGCTCAAGACGACAGACTACAGCATAATGGACGACGAAAACGGTGTTTCCTCAACCTACAATCCCCCTACGGCTCTCATCGCCCTCAAGACCAGCTATATGAATAAGGTGTCCCAGAACCATTCGGTCTATTTTGAAATCGAGCCGGTGAAGGATCTCAAGCTACGCAGCAGCAACTCTTTCTACGGCTACCAGTCTCACAATTTCATCTATAGCCCGAGCTCCCTTCCTGCAAAGAACCCGGGCGAGGGAGGAGACGCAACGAGAACCGAGCGCGACGACATGACGCTTTCTTCTGAGAATACGATTACATACAATCTCAAGAGGAACGGGCACAAGTTCGACATTCTCGGGGGATTCACCGCCTACCGTTATGTTTCCAACTCTCTCGGTCTCACGGGCTCGGGCTATCTCGTGGATTCCGTGAAGTGGAACAATATGGGCGGCGTGACCGACAAGAACACCCTCGTTCCGTCTTCATCGACGCTCAAGACAATGAAGATGTCGGTGCTCGCACGCGCCAACTGGAGCTACCGTTCGCGTTACTATATTACAGTGACCGGCCGTGCCGACGGGGCATCCAACTTCGCGGCGAACAATAAATGGGGATTCTTCCCTTCGGCGGCCCTGAAATGGAATGTCAAGAACGAGAAGTTCCTCAAAAGGGTGAGGTGGATTGACGATCTTGCTGTCCGTTTCAGCGCGGGTCGCACGGGAAATGATGCTGTCGATGCCTACAGAAGCCTCGAAAGGCTTACATCAACTTCCAAGGGCTACATCTTCGGAGGCAGTCAGGAAGCGGCCTACTACCGTGGCCAGCTCCCGAGCCCAGACCTGACGTGGGAGAAGACCGATCTCTACAATCTCGCGGTCGACATGTCCTTCTTCAACAGCCGCCTCAACATCACGGCGGAGGGCTATGTATCCAAGACCCGCGACCTTCTTATGGAGGTGCGCGTCGCTGACCAGACGGGCTTCAGCACCCATTTTGTGAACCTCGGAAACACCTCCAACTACGGAGCCGAGCTTTCCATTGAGAGCCGCAACATCGTTCGCCGCAACTTCACGTGGACCACGAACCTCACCCTCTCGCACAACACCCAGACTGTTGACGATATCGGCACATCCGAGTACATCTCCGTGGCCGACTCCGGCGGAAACAACCCGTTCATGATGCACGGATTCGTGAAAGGCTATCCGCTCAATTCCCTCTGGGGATTCCGCTACGGCGGGGTATGGCACAATCTCGATGAGTTCAAGCGCAACGAGGTCACCCATGCCTACACCTCCGCGTCAGTCCTGACCGAGGCCAATTACGCCTCCTATCTCGGAACTCCGCGCTACCACGACATCAACGGTGACGGCACCCTCGACCAGAACGACCTTGTCTATCTCGGCAACGCCGACCCGTGGCTCTACGGAGGATTCCAGAACACTTTCACATTCTTCGGAAACCTCAAGCTCGGAGTCTATATCGCATATTCCTTCGGGGGTAAGCTCTATAATTTCTCCGAACTCTACATGGCCGGAGGAAACAACACCAACCAGTACCGCTACATGGTGAACGCATGGCATCCTGTCCGCAATCCAGACTCTGACTATCCTCGCGCCGGCGGCTCGATGAGCAAGGACGTTCCGAGCGACAGAATGGTCTATGACGCATCCTACATAAGGCTCAAGAACGTCTCTCTCGGCTACACATTCGACCTTTCCGAAAAGATCAAGTGGATGAAGGACATCACCCTGAGTGTCAGCGGCGAGAACCTTCTCCTCTGGAAGAAGTACAACGGTTTCGACCCGGACGTCTCCTATTCGGGCTCCGACAGCGAGTCTTCGACCCTGCGCCGCCTCGACATGGGAGCATATCCTAAGGCACGCACCGTTGTCTTCAGTATTCAGGCAAGATTTTGACGGCGGGAACCATAAAACTTCAGGAAAATGAAAGCAAGAAACATAATACTATCACTCTTGGCGGCGGCCGTTTTTCTTCCTTCGTGCAGTCTGAAGGAGGACGACTCGACTTTCGCCACTTCAGGGAACTTCTACAAAAACGCGCAGCAGTGCCGTGCGGCCCTGAACACCTGCTATATCCCGATGGAGGACATATATTCCTACAAGATGATGCTCGCCACTGAGTGCGTCACCGACCTCGCCTATTCGCGCTCGTCGACTCAGGACGCCTTTCTCGACATCTCACCGGCCAATCCGCGTTTCGGAGCCGATGTGTGGAAATACGGCTATCAGGGCGTGCGCTACTGCAACGGCGCTATTGCCGGCATCGAAGGCTCTTCGCTTGACGAAGACGTGAAGGCGCCGCTCGTGGCAGAGGGCAAGATTATGAGGGCGTTCTACTACTGGATTCTCACCTGCTTCTTCGGGGATGTGCCTTTCTACACGGAAGATGTCGCGGATGAGGCCACGCTGGCCAAGGTTGCGAAACTCCCGAGAATGTCGGCGGACGAGACCCGCGACTGGCTCATAGCGGACCTTAAGGGCTGCCTCCCGTCCCTCTCAAAGGTACGCTCCAACGAGATTTCCGGCAATAGGGTCGGAGCTGCCGTTGGCTATGTGCTGCTCTCCAAACTCGCTCAGTGGAACAAGAGGTGGGACGTGTCGCTCGCGGCCTGCAAGGAAGTGGAGTCCATTTACGGCAGTCTCGACCAATATCCTCTCTCCGACATTCCGTTCCGCATGAAGAACACTCCGGAGTCCATACTCGAAGTCCAGCACACCTACTCTGCCGCCGGACTGAGCTACACCTCCAATGTTGCCTGCCTCTGTATGCCGTACAAGCGCAGCGGCAACAAGTATGACGGGGTGGTCATTGAGGAACTCGGCGACAATGCCACGACCTACGCTCCGGCACAGGCCAACGGCTACACCATCAGCACCATCTATCCTCTCGACGAGACCAATCCGTCCGCCACGGACAAGAGGCGCGCGATGACCATAGTCCAGGAGTGGAACGGGCAGGAGTTCAACACCATAAACACGAAATCCCTGACCGCCTTCTTCGGCCCGAAGTTCTGGTGTCCGAACATGCAGACCAACCACGACTCGAACAACTACAAGATTTTCCGCTATGCCGACGTCGTGCTCATGATGGCGGAGGCGCACTGCATGCTTCAGGACGATATGGACGAGGCTCTGCGCTACCTGAACATGCCTAAGAAGCGTGCCGGCATCCGGGAATACGCGCGCCGCGACTGGAAGCGCATTATGGAGGAAATCAAGGTCGAGAGAGGCCGCGAGCTCTTCGGTGAGTTCCAGAGGAAGTTCGACCTCGTGCGCTGGGGAACCTGGCTCGAAGTGACGGAGTCCCAGACACGTTCGTCAAAGATTAAAGAGAACATACTCCCGTGCCACCGCTACTACCCGATTCCGGCCGTGCAGGTTTCCTATTCCGGTGGAGCGCTCGACAATAACGAGTACGCGCAGTACGGAAGATGATGATACGAATTATACACTGCATAATTGAATATATGAATATGAAACCGATTTTAAGAAAATGTCTTGCGGCGATGACCCTCGCATCAGCGCTTTTCGCCGCATCCTGCCAGAAGGAGACCGAATCTCCGACGACTATGACTCTGGCCGTGAACGACAACACCATAAACCTTGAGCCGAAGTCCGGCAAGGAGCATGTGCTCGTCTATGCCAAGGGACAGTGGAACGCGGACTTTAAGGAAGCCGTCGAATGGGCAGCGATTGAAGAAGGCAGCGGCACCGGTAACGGGGAGTTCATCCTCACTTATAAGAAGAACCCGGACATCCTCCGCAGGGCGGAAATTCTGCTCACCGCTGCCGGCGTGGATAAGACCATAACCATCACCGTGAATCAGGAAGGCGAGAAGGGAACTCCGAAGCTCTCGTTTGCCGAGAACGAGAAGTCCTACATTGCCTGGGAGGTGAAGGATGCGATTGCAGTCGAGTCCAACATCAACCAGAGCCTGATTAAGGCGGAATCGTCTGTGGAGTGGATAGGCTCTCTCGAACTCAAGGACGGGCAGCTGTCGTTTACCGTTGCCGAGAACACTACCGGCGAGGCTCGCAAGGGCACGCTTACGGTTTCCTACACTGACATTGACGAGTCCGTTTATCGGGCTGTTGCCGAAATTACACAGGGCGCCGAGCCTGGACATCTCGCGCTGAACGAGACCGAGATGGCAATCGAGGCATTTGCCGGAACAAAGACGGCCCCTTGGGACTGCGTTCTCGGAACGTTCATGCCGGAGCTTACCTCAAGTGTGACCTACGAGGGCAGCCAGAAGGACTGGATAAGCAATGTCGTCACAACGACAGAGGCTCTTTCAATCGATGTGACTGACAATGATACCAAGGAAGCCCGCACGGCCGTGATTAAGGTCGAACTTGCGTCGAAGGGCATAGCTGTTGAACTCAAGGTCACCCAGGGCGTCAAGACAAGGCAGTATAGTTTCGGGGAACTCCGTGCTGTTCTTCCGTCTGCGGGCGAGCAGGCATTCGAGGGGGACTTCTTCGAGGGCGTGATTGTCGCTGACGCAGGTCAGAAGAATATGGAGACGAACCCGATGACCTCCGCTACTTCATACGATGACAATGAGTCCGCGATAACCAACTATGTCCAGTCCCTTGACGGCAAGTATGGTATGCGCCTCAAGTTTGCAACGGCTGCCGACAACACTCTCAAGAAGGGCGACAAGGTGAAGATTTCCCTTGCGGGAGCAACTCTCGTACGCGAGGATAATCCGGTGCGTTACACTCTCAGGGGAGTCAGTGCGAACACCGTGACTGTAGAGGAAAATGTGCAGCTGGCGGCTCGTCAGAAGACGATTGCTGAGCTTACGGATGAGGATGTCTACACCTTGGTAACACTACCTGACGTCGAGGTTCCGTTCTGCTATGGTTCTTGGGTGAATGTACGTAAGGAATGGATTGACGCGAAGAGGATCAATTTTGATAACCGCATTTTGCGTGATGTGAACGGCAATGAAATAAGAATGATTGTAAACACGGACGCTGAGTGGTATCTTACGGATGCTGGAGTCCCGAAAGGTTCTGGTCCGGTATCCGGCGTGATTGTAAATACCACAAGCGAATATTATGGATCAGACATTCTCGGAAAATACCAGATTCGTCCGATGAAACTTTCTGACATAGAGATAAAAGATAACGGTTTCAGTGAAATCCTTGTTGCTTGGGATTATAGCACCGGTTTCAGTCGTGTATCATCCTTGGAGGCAACGACAGGTACAGGAACATTTACCGCGTCATCTATGGCCCAGGCCAACACTTTCTTACAATTCAGGCATACGTCGCCATATCCGAAAGGTTATCCGAAAGGTGCAAATATAGATAAATCCGTATGGTGGAAAGATGGTGCTGCAAAAGATGCCGCCACATTCCAATTCTCAACGAAGGATGCCGCAGGAAAGAAGATGACCCTTTCTTTTGGAGCACTTATAGGCAACTATAAGGAAGAGGCAGCATCGCAGGGGCCTGTTCATTGGAATGTAGAATATTCGCTTGACGGAACGAATTACATTCTTATTGAAAAAGTGATGATTCGTCCGATGGGCGCAGAAAAGTCAACTTTGCTGTTCCTTCCTGCGTCATTGGATGACCAATGTGTTGAACTGCCGGATGCAATTGCCGGCCAGGACAATGTGACTATCCGTTTTATTGCCGCAGATGATGCCACCGTGGATTTCTCGAAAAAGGATTATTCCGCGAAGGTTGTCGATGGGTGCAATTTCAGGCTTGTAATAGGCCCAATCGCCGTGAAATACAATAAATGACAGCCATGAAACCAAGTTCAATCATAAGAATATCAACTGTCGCGTCGATGGTGTGGGCTCTTGCTGCCTGCACCTCGATAGACAGGGAAAAGTTCGACTTTGTGGAATTCGGCGTCTCCGAAACCGAAATCGAGTTCCCGGCCAAGGCCGAATACAAGGACGGGAAGCCTGTGACCGAACTCCAGAAGGTAATCGACATCTACTCCAATCAGGACTGTGTCCTGGGCTATGCCGACTCCGAGGTTGACTGGATGCGTATCCGCGACCTTGACTCGTGGCAGATATGCCGCCAGATAGCTTTCAGCGGCGACTGCTCCTTCCGCATAGAGTGCGACCAGAACGGTGACTACGCCCGTATGGTGAAGCTCGTCGTGAAGACAGAGTCCCGCACGGACACAATCTTTGTCAAGCAGAACGGCAAGCGCGTGCCGGAGCTTTCCCTCGTCCGTTCGTCCGAACTTCTCGACGGCGACAAGGACAGCAAGTTCAGCGTTGCCTACACTACCAATGTTTCCGAATGGAAAGACATATTCTGCAAGGTAAGCTACACCGGTGATGCGACTGACTGGATTACTTCAGCGACTGTGGAAGAGGGTAGCGTCAGCATCGCCTGTGCGAAGAATCCGACGGATGACCTCCGCACAGCTTCGGTGAAAGTCTGCTACACCGACGGTTTCGGCACCGAATACGGCCAGACTCTCTACATTGTCCAGAAAACAAAGGACAACGGCATCGGCAAGTCCATGTCCTTTGCAGAGGTTCGTGCGCTTGGCCGCAGCGGCGAGAATGTGGCGATTGACGAGACCGTGATAATCGAGGGCTACATCGTAAGCAACCGCGAGAGCGGCAATGTCGGCGACAACGAGAAGGTTTCGACGACCATCACAGACAATACGGCATATCTCCGCAAGGCATACATCGAAAGTCTCGACGGACAATATGGCTTCCTCTTGAGGATGGAGACTGCGGACGACAATATCTTCGGGCATTACGACAAAGTATCGCTTCTTCTCAAAGGCGCGGAAATCCTGAAGGAGGACAATCCGGAGAGATATGAACTCAGCGGACTCACCGTGTCGAATGTGCTCGTTCGCGAGGCCGGTTCGGCAAATGCGGTTCCGTCGAAGGAAAAACATATCTCCGAACTCACGGATGCCGACATCTACACTTATGTCACTCTCAAGGACTGCGAATTTCCGGTCCGCAAAGGGGCGCTCACTCCGCTGAACGATGCCTACACGCTCTCTCATGGAAAAGGAAACGTCTCAAAGTATCCGCGTCTTGTACGCGATTCGGAGGGCAGCAGCATATACACCTACACCAGCACGACCTGCCCTTACAGGCGCGACGGCGTGAAACTTCCATACGGCAGCGGGACGCTCAAGGGAGTCATAGTTCATGAACTTTTCCCTAACTATGTCTATGGCGACAACGACGACGAGGATCTTTACGGCAATATCGGGCGTTACCAGATTCGTCATCAGTCCTACTCTGACATCGGATTCGACAAGGAGGTCTCGTTTTCGAACATACTCGTCGAGTTCCGTTATGCAGCAGGCTTCAAGACCGTCGACGGCGTGTCGTATTTCCCGGCGACCGAAGGCGACCCTACCGCGAAGTTCTATCACACGTCCGGAGGAGGCATCACCAAATGTCCTTCAACCTTTAACTACATAGGCTGGACGGGAACCAACTCCGGAGTGGCTCCTTTCAAGGGGCATGTGGGTTTTGACTCATCGCTCGCCGAGCCGCTCGGCTACTCGTTTGCTGACGGCTATGTCTTTGACTATTCCAAAACCAATGACGACGGAAGAGGCAAGGTGGGCTCTACGAATAAATGCACCTACAACGGTGCTTCTACAACTCTCCTTGACGGCTGGATGAACAAGACATGGTGGGCTTCAGAGGACTCGGAGCCGGAATCTTGGATAATCGAGTTTTCGACCAGGGGCATAAGCGCTGAGCATATTTCCATGCAGTTTACATCATACGGCGCAGAGACAAGTTCCTCCGGCAAGAGTCCATACAACTGGACAGCATGGTGGTCGGAGAGCGGAGACCTCAAGGACGCCTCTGCGTGGACGAAGATTGCCGACTATGTGGTCCCGGACGGCGTGGTAAGTGCGGCCCAGCAGGATTGGCAGCTCCCGGCGTTCAAGCAGTATGATTTTCCTCTTCCTGCTGAGATGCTCGGGAAAGACAGGGTTTACATCCGGCTTCAGCCGTCCGACCGCTACACGAACACCTCTTATTTCGGTGAAGGACTCGCTCCCGCCGGGGCAAAGTCGGCCAATGGCATGGACTACTTCGCCGTAAGGTATAATTAGGCTCGCGGGCTAAGACAATGATTCAGAAATTCAATGCTATGAAAAGAATGCTTATTATAATGTCGGCTCTATCTCTTGTGATGTGCACAAAGGCCGGGCCGGTGAAACCGCAGACCGAGTATTCGGAGCAGGAGCGGCCGGAGCAGGTACGGATTAAGGTGATGTCGTCGAATGTCCGCAGCGGACAGTCCGACGCCGGCATACAGCTATGGTCGTACAGAAAGTTCGCCTATATGAATATGCTCAGCGACACCCAGCCCGACATCATAGGACTGCAGGAGTGCAATGAGGAGAAAGTTCAGACACTCTCCATCGCCTCCGAGTATGGTTTGTGGCGGGTTCCGACCTATGACGGATCGGTTTCTAATGTCACGGACGATCATCTTCCTCCGCTTGTGATAATGTATCGGACGTCAAAGTTTGAACTTCTCGACAATGGCGTTTTCTACTACAACGAGGCAGACCCTTCGGTTCCGTGCCACAATCCTTGCGGAGCTTCCGGCTGGCAGGTTCGAGGAAGCGTATGGGTGAAACTTCAGCTTAAGGAGAACGGAAGGATTGTCTATTTCTTCGACACGCACTACACCCACGACCCGGAGGAAATCATAGACCCGGAGACCGGCAAGAAGCACTACAACATTGAAGAACGCCGCAAGGCTTCGCTGATTGCCGTGGAACAGATGGAAAAGATTGTGAAAGAGAAAGATGCTGCGATGTTCCTTGTCGGAGACCTTAACTGCTCGCTTGCGGACGGGGCCACGCGCAACGGCCCGCGCAGCCTTGAGCCGCTGACCGGGTATATGTGGTCGGCGCGGGAAGATGCGCACTCTTACGATGGGGCAATCAGCTTCAACGGCTTCACCGAATACAAGAATGGCAAGGTCGGTAACATCGACCACATCTTCTACCGCGGTGCCGGGGCCCTGGACTTTGTGACGGTGAACAGTCCCGACTATGGCGTGACCTACATTTCCGACCATTATCCGGTTATGTGCGGTTTTGAAATTTAGAAGCTATGAAGAAAATCCTGTTAATGTTTATCTCGCTTTCGGCTGCGGCGTTGACGATGAGCGCCGCACCGAAGGCATATACCTTGAAATCGCCTGACGGAAGGCTTGAAATGCACATTTCGACTGCAGACGGCATCCGCTACGACGTGCTTCACGATGGAATCCTGCTGCTTGAGCAGTCGCAGGCCTCGATGACGCTCGGCGACGGCACGATCTACGGCGGCACGGCCATGAAGGTACGTCGCGCCAGCACCCGCAGCGTTGATGAGGTTGCCGAGGCTGTGGCCTACAAGAAGTCCGAGGTCCGCGAAAACTTCAATGAACTCGAACTTGACTGCGGCGGCTACAAGGTCATCTTCCGTGCATACGATGACGCCTGCGCCTACAGGTTCATATCCCTTTCCCGCACTCCTTTCACCGTCACCGACGAACAGGCGGATTTCCGTTTTGCGGAGGACTGGCATGCGGAAATTCCGTATATCAATAAGAAATGGAAGGGTAGTCTTGAGGATATTCTCGTCAACGATTTCCAGTGCACCTACACCCGCTCGAAGCTTTCGGAGTGGAAGGAGCGCTGGAGCATAGTCCCGCTTCTGGTCGAATGTCCTCAGGACAAGAAGGTCGTGCTCACTGAAGCCGACCTTATGGACTACCCCGGAATGTTCCTTTACAACTACAAAAAAGGAGGGGAGACGACGCTCAGCGGCTATTTTGCGCGGATTCCGGACAAAACCGAAATCGGAGGGCACAATATGGTGCAGGAGATGGTCTGTACCCGTAAGGACCATATCGCCGAATTTGACGGAGCGACGTCGTTCCCTTGGCGCGTAATCGTCGTTTCCTCCGAGGATAGGGAACTTGCGGACTCCGACATTGTCTGGAAACTCGCGACTCCTGCTTCAGACGCCGACTGGTCTTGGGTAAGGCCCGGTAAGGTCGCCTGGGAATGGTGGAACGCGTGGAACCTGAAGGGAGTGGATTTCGAGACCGGCGTCAATGACGAAACCTACCGCCACTACATCGACTTCGCTGCGGAGAACGGCATCGAGTATGTGATTCTCGACGAGGGATGGGCAGTGAAATATGCCAACGACCTCATGCTGGAAGTGCCTGAGATTCACCTCTCCGAACTGATTTCTTATGCCGCCGGGCGCGGTGTGGGCATCATCCTCTGGGCTGGCTGGTGGCCGTTTGCGAAGGATATGGAGAATGTCTGCCGGCACTACTCCGAGATGGGCGTCAAGGGCTTCAAGGTGGATTTCATGAACCGCGACGACCAGCCTATGGCCGACTGGTTCCGCAGGGCGGCCGAGATGTGCGCCAAATACCACTTGCTGATGGACTTCCACGGTTCCTACAAGCCGACAGGACTCCAGCGCACCTACCCGAATGTCGTGAACTTCGAGGGTGTGCACGGCCTTGAACAAATGAAGTGGAGCGACCCGTCGGTGGATCAGGTGACCTACGACGTGACCATCCCGTTCATCCGCCAGGTGGCCGGTCCGATGGACTACACGCAGGGGGCGATGCGCAACGCCACGCGCAAGAACTATTTTCCTGTGCGTTCCGAGCCTATGAGCCAGGGCACGCGCTGTCGTCAACTTGCGGAATATGTCGTTTTCGAGTCCCCGCTGAACATGATGTGCGACTCTCCGACAAACTACAGGGCGAATCAGGAATGCACCGACTTCATTTCGGCAGTTCCGACAGTCTGGGACGAGACTGTGGCCCTTGATGGAAAGGTGGCGCAGTATGTTGCGGTGGCCCGGCGCTCGGGTGATGTCTGGTATGTCGGGGCTATGACCGACTGGAACGCGCGGGAGATGACGCTCGACCTCGGTTTCCTGCCGGAAGGGGAGTATGAGATTGAGATTTTCCGCGACGGCGTGAACGCGAAAAAGATAGCCTCCGACTACAAGAGGGTTGTAGAGACGCTTCCTTCCGACCGGAAAGTAAGCCTGAGCATGGCTCCTGGAGGCGGATGGGTCGCAAGAATCTGCGCTGCGCACTGATGTGACGTTTTATTGACAATTTTGTGAAGATGAAGAAAATAAAGTTGGGACTGTTTCCCAAAGTGCTGATTGCCATAGTGCTCGGCTCGCTGCTCGGTCTTGTGGCGCCGGATGTGCTCGTGCGCATTCTCAAAACATTCAATGTTCTGTTCGCCCAGATTCTCAAGTTCATCGTGCCTCTGCTCGTGCTCGGCCTTGTGACTCCTTCAGTTGCGAACCTCGGCAAGGGTGCGGGCAAGATGCTCATTGCCGTGATGACCATTTCCTATCTTTCCACGGTCGGGGCAGGACTTTTCTCCTACGGCTGTGCGAGCGGACTGCTTCCGCACTATCTTGAGGTTGGCGAACTTTCGGCGACGGCGCCTGACGCCAAGACTTTTGCGCCATACGTCGAACTCAAGATTCCACCGATATGCGACATTCTTACTGCCCTGCTGCTGTCGTTTATGGTCGGTGTCGGCATCATATTTACAAATTCCACGGCTCTCAAGAGGGGTTTCGACGAATTCGGGAACATCGTGAAGCTCACCATCGAGAAGGCGGTCATACCATTTCTCCCGTTCTACATCTTCACGATGATGTGCGAGATGAGCGCGTCCGGAAAACTTTCCGTGGTGATGGGCTCAGGAGTGAAGATTATCGCTACCGGTGTAGCCCTGTCGATATGCTACCTCATTCTTCAGTACCTCATTGCAGGCGCGGTTGCCCGCAAGAACCCTTTCAAGTGTCTCTGGAATGTCATTCCGGCCTATCTGACGGGTTTTTCGCTCTGTTCAAGTTCGGCGGTGATTCCGGTCACTCTCGAATGTGCGATGAAGAACGGTACGCGCAAGGACATTGCCGATTTCGTAATTCCGCTCTGTTCTACGGTGCACATGTGCGGCTCGACGATAAAACTGACGGTGACTTCCGTTGCCGTAGCCTATATGTGTGGGATTGAAATCACGCCTGCGATGTTCGTTAATTTCGCTCTGATTCAAGCTGTTGCGGCAGTCGCTGCCCCGGGTGTGATGGGTGGAGTGCTCATGGCTTCAATCGGGCTGCTTGAGTCTGTGCTGGGCTTCACCCCTGACCAGTGCGCCCTGATGATGACGATTTACCTCGCCCTCGACGGCTACGGCCCGGCCTGCAACGTGAGCGGCGATGCGGCGATTGCGCTGGTGATCGATAAAATATTTGGAACAAAAATTCATTGAATATGAAAAGGTTTCTGAAAATATTTCTCGCCTCTGTGCTCGTGGTTTCGACGCTTGTCGTTGCTGATGCGAGGCGCAGGCCGAAAAAGGCAGATACAAGGCTTCGCCTGATTTCCTACAACATCAGGATGACGACCCCTAAGGACACGGGACTCGCGGACTGGGATGCCCGCAAGTTCGCGTCAATCAATATGATACGCACGGAAAAACCCGATGTGTTCGGGCTTCAGGAGCCTCGCTGGCCGCAGTTGGACTATCTCTATGCCGAACTTCCCGATTACGACCACTACGCTGAGGACAAGGAGGGCGGACTCAAGGAATCGCAGTGCGAGGCGATTTTCTGGCTCAGAGACAAGTATGAACTGCTTGGCAAGGGAATGTACTGGCTCAGCGCCACCCCGGAGAAGGTTTCCAAAGGCTGGGATGGCAACCGCCGAATAACCGTCTGGGTGCACCTGAAGGATAGGCGGACCGGCAGGGACTTCTGGTATTTCTGCACGCACATGGACCATCGTGGCATGACGGCACGTCAAAAGGCTGCCGAGCTGAATGTCGGGAAGATGAAGGAGATAGCCGGTGACAAGGCTGTGGTCTTCCTTTCCGGCGACATGAATTCGCAGCGCGACAGCAAGACCGGCAAGTTCCTGGAACCCTACGACGGCTGGATGGACGATGCTCGTGAGAGAGCGAAGAAAACCGATGACCATCGCACCTACGGCGGTTTCAGCGAGACCTCCCGCAGTCTCTGGCTCGACTACATCTTCTCCCGCAACGCCACCCCTCTGCGCTACCGCACTCTCGACTCCCCGACAGCCTACGGCCTGGCCCACATCTCAGACCACTATCCGATTTGCTGTGACTACGAGTTTTAGGCTGGCTTGCAACAGCCACACGGCAACCATAGTCCCTCAGAAAATATATTCTTCCGGTGCGAGCCTTACATCGTGTTCAAAGAACATCACGAAGTAGATCGGGATGTAGGTGACGCCATTCTTCTCGAAGATATTGGCTTCGTTTGACAGAACGTATGCTTGTCGGACAGCATAATCCTTGTTGGCGATGAATTTGTCCAGTGCGCTGTGAATCATATAATCCTTACCGGATTTTACCTCAATCGGGATTGACGACATATTTTTTGTGTCGTCAATCAGATAATCGACCTCACCGTTCTTCTTGTTGTCGTAGTAATATAGGGAAAACCCGTGAGCCTTCAGTTCTTGGGCAACCGCAGTTTCATAGACAGAGCCGAGATTTATGGAGCGTTTGTCTTCGAGGACAGGCCTGATGTCGTTGCCGTACAATATGCCCGTAAAAAGTCCGGTGTCATTGAGATATAGTTTAAGAAGGTTCTTCCCCGCATTTTGAACAAGGGGATAGGACGGCTGGCTTATTGCGTCAACTTCAAGTGCAACACCGGATGACACGAGATAGTCGAACTCATCCTGATAGTCGCTCGTTCGTTTTCCCTTCTTACCTTCAATATCCTTTACCTTGACTCGTTTCTTTTTGTTTTCAAGATTTGACGGAATCATCTCGTAAATCCGCATAATCTTGAGCTTTCGCGCGGACTCCTTTTCATATTTTGCCGCATCAAGTGCATAGAGTTCCCTGATTATTTTGTGCACATCCCGTACTTTAGCGATGTTGTGTTCTGATATGTAGGTGTTTACGGCATCGGGGAATCCTCCGACGAGAAGATATTTCCTGAAGAGATCAAGCATTCGTCTGTGGATGGCGTCATTCGGAGAGACCTTTTCATCGAAACAGCGGCGAAGTTCGTCTATTGCAAACTGTCCGACTCCATTCGCCCAGAGAAACTCCTCGAAATCAAGAGGATACATGTGCATTGTAGTCATGCTGCCGATAGGGATGGACAAGGTCTTCTTCAGGGTTACTCCAAGAAGAGAGCCGCTTGCTATGTAGGTGAACCGTCCGTCTTCCATAAGAAATTTCACAAGGGTGAGCAAATGGTCGTATGCCTGAATCTCGTCAATGAACACGAGGGTCGAAGCCTTGTCTCCCATTTTCTCTCCGGCGAATGTGCTCAACGCAAGGTAGAAGTTTTCAGTTGTTTTCGCTTCCGCAAACAGCCGCTCACCTTGCCGGTCTTTTTCCATATTGATTTCAATGAAGTTGGGAAACAGTCTGCTTCCGACCTCCCTGATGATGAACGACTTTCCGATTTGCCTTGCGCCATCGACTACGAGCATCTTGTTACTGCCGGATTTTAAATAATCCTCTATCTTGCTGGAAATCTTTCGTTTGAGCATAACGATCTACATTTATTCCGTTTTTCTGATGCTGCAAAAATACATTTATTCCATCAAAATGGCAAGTAAAAACTACATTTATTCCGTCAGGACGGGGCTGATTGGTAAATGAACCTAAATGAACTTGATTGGCGTTGCGATTTGGTTTTACTTTGAGTCTGAAGTGATGCTGGACGATTTGTTTCGATAAATTATAATTCCCGAAAAGGCTTGTTTTTTATAGGATTTCGGGAATTATGCATAAATAATGGATTGCGTTGTTATCGTGCGCCGGTTGGGATTCGCTCCCTTTGGTCGCGGTTCCCTTACCCTGCCACGGGCAATCTTACAAGCGTTGGGGGCGAAAGCTTGCGCCGGCTT